>Ga0099824_1003396_pt1 | contig 23288 bp, 9 predicted proteins | sample SiratrowhiteBW_FD_76837 | JGI IMG/M metagenome (GOLD analysis project Ga0099824, IMG submission 76837) | Root nodule microbial communities of legume samples collected from California, USA - Siratro white BW | ecosystem: Host-associated > Plants > Roots > Nodule | place: USA: California... | reverse complement strand
CGTGACAATATCCGTGACAAAAAATGTTATTTTTTATTCTATAAGCTAAATGAATAATGTATAAAAATAGGATTTTTACTGTATTCTTGTGTATTATTTGACTGTGTTGAGATTTTTCTTAATTCATAAATTACCCAAAATACGAAAAATACTTTGTTTTAATCAAACACAATTTCAATGGATGATCTTTGTCATTGGAGCTTTTGAATGAACCTACATGAAGCTGCAAAGACAGTTTTTTTAATAAAAGTTAGAGACTTGTACATTTCCTTGAAAATTTAATGACCTTGGTTATTTTAATCCCTTAACTTTCTTAATTTTTTTCTAGAAATTGAAGACATATAGTAAAATTTACAACATAAAAATTTACTTATGTGTACAGGTAACGCAAATTGATTTCTTTATAATTTCATTATATGATTTTTTGTAAAAATTGTTTAACTATAGTATTTTAAGACCTAATAAATTTTTATACTTATCTTAGCGTTATTTATTTATTTTATAAACATAAATGTTTATTTTTTAATGATTATATTATTCAAAAAATGAGTTTTCAAGTCATTATTTTTGTCAAAAGCTATAATTTTGAGTCATAGTTCATATTCCATTTACTAAATTTTTTACTTTTAAAAATATATTGTTTAATTTTAATAAATTTTAATTTTATTTTAACATTTCTCTTTTTCTTTGTTATATGTATATTAATAAACTTTCTTGATAAATAATAAAAAATAATCTTATAAATATTAATAAATATCTTAATTTTTTTTCAATTAATATTAAATTTGTTATCATAAAACTAAATAAAACAATATATTTAAATGAATTTTTAAAATTAATCATATAAATTATAAATATATTAACAGCAACATAGCTAATTTTAACAAACTAATGAAAATAAAAGAAATAATTATTCATATTTATCATATAAGAAATAATTATTAACATCATTTTTATTATTATTAAAGAAATAAAAATGTAACAAATCTTTTAAAAATATCATATATATAATAGATATATTTTTGAGTGGGGAAGAAAAAAATTATTTCATAAATAAATTTTAAAATAAAAATAATATTGGTATATTAAAAATGTGTTAATTGGAGGAAATAATTTGTATCTATTTTTAATGGGAAGTAATAACGTGGGCCTCAAGTTCCTGGACCCTACTGTGTGAGTGAATCGCGTTTTAATCCCTAACGTGATTCAGAGGGTTACTATTGTAATTGTACGTTTCCCTTCACACTCCTATATTTTGCCATAACCTAGTCTCAATCTTTACCCGCTTTTCTCAGAACTCTATTCTCGACTTTCTCCGAAGCTTCTAGCTGAAGGATTTGAGGATTGAAGACTGAATCACTGTGAGTTTTACTTTAAACGTTTTCTTTTGTTACGTCAAAATTTTTGTCGCGCATTTATAGTTTTCTGAATCGTGTATGATTTTAGGTTAGGACGGAAAATACCCTGAAAGGGGATGGGAACTTGAACTTGGATTGAAATGTTACATAATGTTTGTTCCCTTTGAAAATTTTCCATCGTTATTGTGCTGATTGTGTGGTGTTTGATTTGACTCTTTCTTAGCTCTCCCGCTGAGTGTTTACCTCTGCACGTACTTAAAATATGTTGGAACTTCAAGCATTTTGGTTTGAAGAGATTGTGTCTAAGAGAATTGAGTTCAATGATTTCCTGAGTCAATTGAAGTTAGTTAGGGATATTTACTGAAACTGAGTTGCACTGGATTTTGTGTTGTTTGGGAATAGATTCTTGGTGAGAAAAAAAATAAATCAATTTTCATGGTCAAGTTGAAGCAACAAATAGTTCCTTCTACTTTTTCATGGTTTCACCATGATTTCTAAGGTAGAGTCAATTCTTGTGTGTTGTTCAAACACATTAATTGTTATCGGCCTGAACTCCAGTTAATGGCCTTTTTGAAAGCCTATTCGGTTTACGTTGTTTCTGTTGGTTCATACTTCTCATACAGATTAACTGTATCATTGGAATATTTAGTTTTTTTCAGAGACCCCCGCTTTGTTCTCTGTTAGCTGTATGTAGCTGAATATTGGGGTTTTTCTTAAGTTGAGAATGCAGTCCATTTAGTTTTGAAATCAAGTAAATTTATTCGTACCTCAAAATATTAAAAAAACAGTAAAACAAATAATTAATTTGTACGTCATATATCTGACTGGTTTGCAACACCAGGAAGTTTCCCCAGGTCTCTCTTTCTCTGTGTCCTTCGCCATCATAATTCATTCAGGACACCATATCCACTGTCAACTTCATCACTTTTGGTAAAACCTATCTTGCACCTCTTTCTTTCTCACATCAACACCTCTTCAATGTTCTTCATGGTTTAGGTCTGTGCCGTTTCTGTGGGTTTGTGAGTCCTTGTGTCATCATGTTTAATGAAATGCCACAATCATCACATACTTTAGAATTCCTCTGAACTTTCATTTGGAAAGCTGTTTTGAATTTAAGAATTTCAATGTTGAGCTTTCTACTACTAGTTCTTTGCTAACTGGGAATGAAACCATATACATTTTCAGTGTTTATAGGAAACTTACCATTGCCATGTACACTATTGTTCTCTTAAATACCAGTTACCTATTCAGTTGTTGCCTAGCTTATATCTAAAGTTCATGTTTGGCTGCAATGTTTCAGGCACCAAAGTTGCTGTTATGTGGATGCACTTGTTGCATGTCTAAGTAATAAAAGAAACTTTAGTAGTAATGCTTCTGTGCTGGCTATTAGAGAAACTAATACCAATAGCCGAGCTTCAAAAAACCTTCTAGAAAATTGCACTCACTTGGTGGCATGTCAAAATACACATCTGTTGAAACTTTTTCACTCCTTCAGGCTAGCTGCCTTCAACATCCGTTTAAAACCTGGCAAACACTTAGGAGAAACAAATTGACAGCTAGCACTTTTGCTGCTGCTATTGGGTTTCGCCGTCGGCAAAGGGTCCAGCTGTGGTTACAGAAGATTGGTGCTATCAAACCTTTCTCTGGAAACATTGCCACCTGTTGGAACAATATCAAAGAGGAGGAAGCACTTGAAAGATACAAACTGATAACTGGAAATACAGTGTTGTTTCCTGAATTTCAGGTCTATGATTCACACCCAGAAGACAGCTGGCTTGCTGCTTCACCAGATGGTGTAATTGACAGTCTAGTGCATGGATTGCCTTCTCGTGGAGTACTGGAGATAAAGTGTCCATTTTTTGATGGAGACATAAGTAAAGCTTTCCCTTGGTCTCGAATTCCATATCACTATATCCCTCAAGCTCAGGGTTTAATGGAGATTCTAGGAAGGGATTGGATGGATTTTTATGTTTGGACTCCCAATGGTAGTAGTCTATTCAGGTTATATCGTGATGCAGAGTATTGGGATGTAATGAAAATAGCACTGCATGATTTCTGGTGGAAGCATGTCCATCCAGCCAGAGAGTTTTATAGTAGTAATGTTGTAAGATATCCTCTTTTTCAATTAAGAACAGTGAGGCCACTTCCTAGACATGAATTGTGTGGAGATATTGTTTGTAAAAGCAAACAGATTGCTGCTAATTCTAAGTTGTTGATGCGGGAGATACATGGGAAATTGATAAATTGATGCCTCCAGTTGGTAGAGGAGAATCATGAGAGTAGTAGCAAAATCTTTATTATAGACTACACAATATTTGAGTGGTGATTGTGAATCAATATAGTTAATGAATAAATTGATGTTATCGAAGAAGAATGACATTATGAATTTTTGCTGTTGATTGTTAGATGGGATTATTGGAAGTTGGAGAGTGGGTAGAGGCGCACATATAAGGTTATAGAACTATACAAAATTGAGAAATGCGATAGAGTAAGGGTTGAGTTTGACGGCAAGGATGCTATATTTCCCTTCAAATGTTTTATGTGTTTGCTCTTGCACCATGTCTTCCTGTATTCACCGGTGTATTAGATCTATTGGATCACTTTTCTAATAACAAAAAAATCACGTGCTATTTGGAGTTAAATGCTTGCTATAAGGAGTTAGTTGCTATAAAGTTCAGTTTGAGATTGCAGTTCTTGTTACTTTTCTCTTCCTCTCTTCGATTTTACCTGATACTAAGACTCTTCTCATAGTCAGGATGACCCAGTTCTGTAGGTTCCAGCAAGGTGATTTATTAGTTCTACTGAACTTGAATTGAAGTTTCAATTGTAATTTTGATCAATTGATTGTTAATTTGATTGTTCTTATTGCAATTTGTACAGGATGTTATCTATTCATGTTTTGAAAGGTAGAGTTGTCTCTTTTATCCTGAAAGTGAAGTAGTAAATATTTTCCCTCTTTTGCTGTGCTTATGTATAACCATTCATTTCCCTTTGCCCAAATGCTCAAACTTTTGGGAAGAGTTGATCCATGGCATGGTGTTAGACGGGTAGACCTCCAGTTATGCTTAATATTGTCCTGATAACACACTAGTTATTTGCAGAAGTAAGACTCATAAGTTGTTGATAATGATCGAGAATAAATATCTGGCCACTGGAAGTATATTTTTATTTTCCGAGCAGTCTTAACTGAACATCCTTAATATCTTCTGTTTGTACAAGTTAGGAACTTAGTTTCCTGTTAGATTCACTCTTCATGTTCTCTTTTCAGTTGCTCTGTTGCTCACTTCTTCAGCCTTGAGTGCTTCTTTTAACTATACAACATTCCTATGTTTGTAGGTTTCAACCCCTTACATTTACAAGTTCTCTTTGAGGACTTGAATGCAAGATTGGGATGTAAATCACTTGCTTCATATAAGGATATGCAATTCTGCCAATGTGAAATCATTGTGTTCTGATCCTTTATCTCTACAACTCTGATTTGATATGTTTTCTCATAGTCAACCGAACATTGATGCCTTGGAAGCTATTGCCGAAGAAAATTCGTAGAAGTATCTGTTAAGTTGACTTGGGGATCTTTTCGTACGTTATTTCCTCTAGGTACATCCTTGGTGCCAATAATGGTGCATCTTTTGGATCTTTAGCTACTTCCTTTTAAACTAAGGATATAGTCGTGTAGATGGTCAATTAGGGGGTGCTGGTTGCTTGATTTTGTTTACGAATTTGTTGTGGTTGACTTTTTATGTCTATCATAATAAATTTCTTGTTTCCATCTAAATCTCAACATCTTAACGCTCTTGATGGTCTAAAAAATTTTCCAAATATTCAACATGATGTTTAGCATGTGAAAGCTCTAATTGTTGTGTTGCTAGTTTAGTTGTGCACCATAATATGTTTGTTGCACATGTGATCAATTGTTTCAACATATTCTTATCTGACTAATTTAGACACTACAGCTGTGTCGATTCACATTAGGTGGCTGCTATATTAACTCCATCATGTCATGCTTTTATGTCTGCTACTCCTAATCCTGCCTTTTACTGTGGTCGGTATGATGGAGCATCACAGCCTCCACGGTGCTCCTGGACAAGTTCCCTTCTCCATCAACGAGTTTTTCAACACTTTTATTTGTATATATTTTTGTGATTTCTCTTTCTCATTGGAAGACTCTAACGGGGTTTCAAACCCTTCTTCCTTTGATGCAAACACTGATTCATACCAGTCTTTGTTTTTTAGTTTTTATTTTGCTCATTGTTCTGACTTCTCTTTCGTTTTTTTGGTTAATCTCTGAAATGTCTTTAAGTTTGGTGAATTTTTTCAATTTGCCGTTTATATGTATACAATAAATTACTTATCTTGTATCTGTCATCCCCAAAATAGTGGTCATCCCACTAAAGTGATTTGGGCCTCACATTCTGCTTCACTGTTGAGGATTGATAACTATGATACTTATCCTGGCATAAATATTTTATAATGTGAATGGTGCACGTTACCTTTGTTAATAATGAAGGAAGAATAAAGTTTACCATCATGTTCAGCAGTCTTGTCCTTGGCCGTTTGATTATTATTACACTTTTCTTACAATATTCTTCTGTATGTTGTGTAAAGGTTCTTTTGAACTGCAGATATAGGCAAAAGAGCAGTTCTTGAACTGTTCATGAAAAAAAAAAGGATTATTGAACTGTTTTTACAGTAGGAGAAAAATGGTTCTTGAAGTGGTTTGGGAACTAGTTCAGAACCAGTTAACAATGCTAAAATCGGTTCAGTGATTTTAAAGAGGTTTATAGAACAAGAACCACTATATGAATTAAAAATGATTTACTGAATCTTGAAATCAGTTTGATTTCATTCTTCAAAAATAACCAGTTTTACAAAAGTAACAGTTTTTTTTTTTTCAAAAGTTTCTGAGAAGTTGTTTGTTTTGCTTGTTGATTTTTCTGTTTACGAGCAGTGATTTTAGTTTATGTGTTTGTGACATTTTATGGTGGCTATTATTGCTTATTCATATTGTGGCTGTAATTACCCTTTGGATTCTCAGGTTACATGGAGGATTCAGAGCAGAGGAAGAAAAGGCTGAGAGAAATGCGCATACAAGCTGATCATGCTGAAGTGTCTGGTGCCGTGGAAGGTTTTGCCATGCCCGGTTCTCTCTCAAATCCCCTGATTGAAGCTCCTTTAACTATGCCGTCACGGGATAAATCATATGCTGCTCCAAGGTTTGACTTCTATACAGATCCGATGAGTGCCTTCTCTTCTAACAAAAGGAACAATACCAGTACCCAGGCTACACCGGATAGTTTTCCTCCAAATGTTGGTGGTTCTCCTATGGCACAATATTCATCACCACATCCAGGTACTGGTATGTTTATCCATTACTGTTTACCTGACGTTGGCATCCTTTAATTTGATTTGTATAAGTAGCTATCCACTCAGAGTCTTGTAGATTCATGTAGCGCTAAGATAATAAGCCTGATTTGTGGTGAATATTACTTATACTACGTCCATGCATAATGGAATGAGGACTTTACAATCCCTCAACGCCCCTTCCCCTTTGACACCTATTTAGCAAGTAGGCTGGTATTTTTACCCTTCAAATGTTGAGTTTTTCCATTGAAAAAGTTTTCAGAAGATTATTTGCATCAATTGACAACAATCTACACCGTTTTGAAATTTGACTCAATCAAATAGGAAATCTAGTCCTCTAAAAATAATATCAATTTAGCCTGAAGGATTTGGTTGAGTCCAGTTTGGATCTTTTAAAGGTACCAATTTATATGGTAATTCAAATATTTTTGGATGATTCAAATGACGCATTCCCAATCTTTCAAGGACCGAAACTTCATCCTACTCTTTGATCTATGAGAAGTTTCTCTGGTCTATTTTTATTTAGTAATGGTTGAATAAAGGTATGCAGCATTGCGTTTTAGTTAGTTTTATATGTTCTTTAGTATTTAACTACCTCGAATTTATCTTGTACTCTACTATCTAGATTTATCTTATCTTTTCCTCAATGACAGTTGTTATTTCATTGATTGGATATAACAGAATCAACAAATCCACAGATGACTCTGCCTCCTTTTCAAGTATCAGCAGCAGCAAGTGGAAACCTGGATTTGAGTGGACCTAGAGGTCCTGCTCACGATAACTTCCTATTCCATCCATCAAGTGGTGGTAGATATCCAAATCCCAGATTCGAACCATCAGGTGGTCCATTATATAACTCTGCACAGGGCATAGCTCACCGGCCCAGTTACAGTCCCAATCCTTCTCCAGGATACAGAAACAGTCCTAGGCCCAGTTACAGTCCTAATCCTTCTCCAGGAGACTGGAACAGTCATAGGCCCAGTTACAATCCTAATCCTTCTCCAGGAGACTGGAACAGTCCTAGGCCCAGTTACAGTCCTAATCCTTCTCCAGGATACAGGAACAGTCCTAGGCCCAGTTACAGTCCCAATTACAGTCCTAGCCCTGGTCGAGGGCGAGGCAGGGGTGTATGGCACAACTCTGGTAGCTCTGTTTCAGGACGAGGACCAAATTTTCGTGGTCATTGGTCCAATGAAAACGCAGGTCCTGGTCCCAATCGATTTTACAAGAGCTCCATGGTTGAAGATCCGTGGAACCATTTAGAGCCTAAAATTTGGGAGGCAATTGCTGGTTCTTTGCATACTTCACACATGCCTGAGAAAGTAAAACCCTGGATTTCAAAATCAAAGAGTACAATAGGAGAGGGATCATCTGCTGCTTCTGTCAAGTCCAATTCTGAACCAAGCCTAGCTCAGTACTTGGCTGCTGCATTCAATGAAGCTGTCAACGATGCAGAAAATGTATGATGACAGCTGCTCGTTTCATGAAGGGCCCATCATGATGTTACAGAGAAATGAATTTCCAGGCAGTGAAAAAACTAAATAAATTTGAAGTCACTTCATAGATTAATGCCAAGGAGGTCAGCTGTTTGGTGGTACTGTTTGTACGTACACAGACATGAGAAAGTTTTAGGGATGTGTTCGGTACATGGCACGGTTTGATCAGTTTACGTCCAATTTATTATGTACTATCTAAAAGTGTACTAGTGCAGATAAAAGGTCCATGCGTAGTTCGGCTAGAAAATAGAAACTGCAAAATTATAATCAAATGTGGAGCGCTGGCACGTCGTGAAATTACAATCAAATGCTGTTACTCAAGTCACATGCATGTCTATGTCTAATGTTTTTCAAATTAGACTTACACCATGGCTAACATCACATCACATTTGTGTTTCACATTTTTTACCCATGTTAATCTTGTTTGTATTACTACTACAAAGTATTGTTATTTGGCAAGTTGGAATACTTCCTAATAAATTACATTTTTTATGATATCATTATTAGAAATGTTATATTCGGAGGTATTTTAAAATTTTTTAGGATAGATTATCATTTTGAAGAATGTTTTTAAAATTTAAAATAATTAGAATGAAAAATAAGAGATAAAGTAGAATTTAAGTGGATTGAAAAAATATTTCTTACGTTATATTTTAAGGGAGTACAGTTTTTTCCACCCTTCACTATCGGAACCAAAATAAAGCAAATCATATTCTAATGAATTAACTGAGTGAACGATTTTGGAGAATATCAAACGAAAGTAAAATTACTCTCTTGTCCCAAGTTCATATTATAGTAAATGAATTTCAAAGTGAATCAAACACAATCATACGGGTTAATAGGTGTGCCATGGCGAGATGGCTTGGGAAGTAAGGTTTCCAAAAGGCGGAGCGTTATTAACGGATGCAGTATCGGTAAAAATTTATTATTATTACATTAACAAGACTTTTTTGTTTAGATTAATTGGGATTGTGTAGGTAAAAACCGTGACACTTATGAATTGCTTTAATTTTGAATTTTTTTTTGTTTTCCCAGTATTTTTACATTTAATATAAATTGTGTTATAATCATCCAAAACCACACTCAATTCCACTGTCGATAATTTTACTACATCCTTTATTTCTTCTGTATCCACCGTCTAAGTTCCTTTCACGGTTTGGGTCGGAAAGTGAGAAAGTTGGTAAGAATCTCACTCAAACGAAAAACAAGCACACCCTAAGTGATTTGCCATTGTCAGATAACTAATAGAATGTGAGAAATTTAAAGTAGAGCGCTTTTGTGGGGATATGTGATATAATCCAACACTCAGTCCCCTGAGCAGTACATAATGGAAACTAAATGGTATATAAAGACCATAAACTAGTTCCTGCAGGAAGAAGAAATGAAGACTTGAAAAAACCTCATCCCACAAAAACAAGTATTTAGTGTAGAAGGCATCCCTCACAAGGGTTTTTGCTCGCAACATATTTCATCACTGAAAGTGTGTATGAGCTGGTCTGCTAAGCTTGCTGGGTCGTCAACCAATGCATCAACAAAAGCACTAACCACCCTTCTCTCCTGTTGAGTAGCCTTAAGGCTGAACCAAGTCAGAAATCTCACTCTGAAGATTTCATCTATGTGGCCCAAATGCTCCAACCATTTCACCACCCTCACAGAATTCTCGTAGTCATTTTCCTTCGACCGTTTTCTGGAATTCAAACCAGGAATCTGCCTCATTTCATAGGATTTAGAAGGTGTGGAAGGTGACACTGCAGCAAGACTTTTATATGAAAAAGGCTCTAGCGACTGAGGCTTGGAGAGGAACTCTTCAAACCTGCCCCTGATGTTCAACATGATGGGTTTCCCAGGATGTTGTCGAGATGATAACTTCATGTCAGAGTTGGCAGACTCTGTGGGATGAGTTTCAGCAGTTATATGGTCCTGTGAGGATCTCTGCGGGGACCATCTAAAACGATTTCCTCCACCTTTTGCAGAGTTGGTGGGGTCACACTGGGTCACCCATTTAGCTTCTGCAGCACCCAAAATCCCTGTGCTGCTGAAAAGAGAAGCCTTGCAAAAGTACTCGGTTGAAGGATGGAGGTTTTCCAACTTGAATCTTTTCTCAGGCCTCAAGAAAATGAAGGTGGGTTGTTCAGGGTAGTCTGTTGTTGATACTCGGTGCCAAAGCCTGCAGCCTAGAAAGTTCTTCAAAAGTTTGTCATTGTACTCTAGCACGATGATCACTGAAGTAGGAAGACACTCCTCAAAACGAATTGAACATGCTGCCCCAATAAAGTCACACGAAAAGTCAATTCAGCATGGTTAAATTAAACCAAAATTTACTGATGCAGGAAACAAAAGCCAGTGCTGCTTTCAGGTGATGATACTCCCGCCTATAAAATGCATGCAGAGGAATTGTTTTGGACCACATGAAAAACAGGACTATAACTGTCTATAATAACTTTTTTCTACAGAAAAAAAGGTTAAACGGAAATAAGCATCAGCCAAACCAACATGAACCATTAATGTCATATACATATAATCATATAGAAGAAATGCAACTTCATATTCTCATTCATATCAATCATTGTCTACCACGGAATGAGACTTGCCAATGTGTAAACCACTTAAGTCTCCATATTGAAGAGAAACTGAAAAAGTAAAATCATTCAGTTCTTCCCTTTATTCCTCCATATTGAGAGTCGTCATACTTAGAGTTATTCTGGAACCAAAATTTCAAGACTAGTGTATTTTATCATGAAAATCAAGATAATTTCTGGTTCTGCCTGGCATTTGTTCAATAAAACGACCATTAAAAAAAAATAATAGAAAGCTTACTTGGTGCATCTTTCTTTTCCACACTAACAGAGAAAAGGTCAGAAAACTTTGAATCAAAACATTCAATTGCAGTAGAGCACAATCTCTGAACCTCAGCACCACACGAAAGCCTGCTCACAATTCCACGCGTCATCCTTGCATATACATGATCAAGTGATCCCACTTCATTCTCCAGTAACTTGAGAGCAGATTCTACAATATTTTGCAGTTCCTTGTACATTTCTGTTCCTACAAGAATTCTGTGAGCCAGGGATATTCGCAAAGATAGTATATCCATTCTTCTCGCTTCTTTAGCAACCAATAATTGCTTTCGCCATGTCCTGTAAAATCCAAACACCCATTCAAAAAAATCAAAACTTTATCTTACATGAGCCACCTTACACTGCAGGAGACAACTAATATGAATCTTTGTGATAACACTTCTTTTGTTAATCAGTTTTCTCAATAACATGTGAACAAGTTATCAATAGGGTTTATGAGTGAGTTATAAAAATTCAAATGAATGAATGCATGTAATTATCAAATGTATATAGCCAACTTACTTCATCAGTTCATTACTTTTTCCACAAGAAACACAACAGAAGGCTCCATCTAACTTGATACCACAACTACCCTTCAAAATGCCAGACATTTGATTACTCAAAGCACATTGCAAATGACAGGACATTCCACAAGACTCTTCATTGGGAAGATCGGAGCTGCAGGTCAACCACAAACTAGGATCCTTGTTATCATCATAGCAATGACATATGCAACAAGAACATCTCTTGCAAAAAGAATCTTCCGGATTCAACGTAGCTTTGCATGCAACATTTTGACACAAAAAGGGTTTCACTGTTTCCTCTTTGATGTTCTCTAGAGGAGCATGATGTAAATCCTCAGATGCAGGTTTCTTTTTCCTTTTAGATCCAATGCAACTTCTGGTAGGAGCAGGCATATTTCCGATGACTTGCAAGTTCGAGTTCTTCGCAATTATCTTCAGAAGATGTTCTATCATTTGACTCTTGGTATAGCCTGTGTACTTCCTCTCTTTGCCTAATTCAGCACAGATTATTTCTAGCAGTTCCCTGCGCGTAAATGTCTGAAGCAAATTAGAGGCATCTTTTGACTGTCGAGCAATCTCATGGACTAGTCTTTGTTTTTCAGGCAAACTCAGCACACCCCATTTTGCAGGATCAAGAAGAAAACCTGCAGTGAAATACAACATTGTTAGATTGTACTTCATCACGTGTCTAAAGTGCTCATAAATGAAGTTCAACAACACTTATTGGAAATATATTTAACAAATTTACAGCATGCAAGACTGTCCTAATGTGAATTAAACACTATATTTATCACCTGCCAAAAATATGTAATGCGTTTATAAAAAGAAAAGACTACAATAATATATGCAGAAGGTGCAAGCCAGAAAAGAAACAAACCATTATACTGTGTTTGACATATAGTTCTCAAACCAAACATTAATTCAAAATAATGCAACAATAACAACAGCCTGCTAGTAATGGAACCATCAATATGCATCCTGAATATTAAAAAAACTGAATTCTCATTTGCATTAACCTCTAATACAGTTCGTACACTTCAATTCCAACAGCATTGTTATTACTATTATTATTATGAATTGAACAGCACATCCAGCCAAACACACTTTCCCATTCCTATTTTGTTAATGTAATGAGTGGGGGGGCAACACAAGTGGCAAGCATAAAAATGAACAACATTTTGCCTTTAGAAGTGAACGAGGTGCCATAAGAGTCTAATCCTCACAGAAAGGGGACAAGAGAATAACAACAGTCACAAATCAACCCTATATCAAGACAACCCTATATCAACTGCATTATCAATTTAACGATTGAAATTACAAGTTCCAAAATCGTCAAGTAATATCAGTAAAATTTGGAGTTAGCAACCAAACTATTCAGTGGAGAAATTGGTAATCCGTGCATCAGAGAGATTCACTAGAGGCGCAACCTGAGACATGCATATATACATCATGAACAGAAATGTCTCCACCCGGAGAGAAAATCTGGATTATACACTTGCACAATCACCTACGGGATTTCAGGGATTTATCCACACATTTTAAACCTTAATTTCTTCGTCACAACATAACCCAGAACTCCTTTTAGGGAAAACATTAAGAAAAAAATGAGGAAAGTAGAGAAAAAATATAATTTTTATATAACTAGCCAAGTGTGGCCTCAAAGAAAAACCATTTACCTTCACAAATTTCCTATTTTTCCAACAGTTCCTAATTTGTAAAAGCACCCAACAACACAAACCACCAAAGAAATAACGCAAATGACGAAAAATGAAACTTTTATAACCTACATTGTGAACTGAAGAACACCCACGATTTATTCAAGGGAAAAACAACAGAAAGCAAAGTAAAAAACGTCAAAGTTCATGGTTTTTTGTTTTTTCTTTTACATGCTGAAAAACGTAAAACCCCAGATAGTGAAAGACCAAGAGAGAGAAAGTGATGAGAGAAAAGTGACCTGAGTAAGCGGTGTTGGTTCCCAGAAAAGCAGAACCCTTGCTTTCTTCTCCGCTCATGATTCTCTCACACTCAAGAATTTGCAGTTTTATCTCAGCAAAGCGGGATTGCTGATCTATTGATATTGGTATGAGAGAGAAAGAGAAAGAGAGTGAGAGTGAGAGAAAAAGATAGAAGGAGTGGCATGTAATTGTGCATTCAATGCTAGGATACAAAATTTATGCTGTGACGAGTGATTTGGTATAACGTAATTCCCGAAAAGGGAAACTCGGAAACAAAAATGCCAAAAAATCCAATAATAAAAGGGTTTTTGGCGGATTAGGGTTCATACAAATAATTAATTGACACATGATTTTCATACCAAGGTTTCATTCTCTATATCAATTATATCACTGAAATCTCATTTGATAAAATTATTTACTGTTTAAACCTACCCATTAATCTTCTTTAAAAGTACATTTTATAAAAAAAAAAATATTGAATGTGTACGTGTCATGTGTCATGTAACGTAAGTTATTCATATATTTGTCTAGGATCATTTTCATTTTCTAACATAGTGATAAAATTGAATTAAAGAATGATACAATAATATTAATAATGGGTTTAAGTTATGTTTTTCATATTTCACATCTAGTTTAGAGTTAATCAAATTTTATTCTAAACCTTTATTTGCTTTCTGGAAGACGAAAAGGAGGAAATAAATACAAATGATTCTCATTTTCTTTAGTTGATTCTCATTAGTATAGAGAATGGACACGAATATAGTAAAAACAGAAAAAGAAAACCTCTTATGGCAATGAGAGATTGAAAAAAGAAGGAAGAGTTATATATGTAAATAAAAAAAGATAATTAATTATATTATTAAAATAGAGTTGTTTTGAAATGTTATATATGCATATTATTAGGAATGTTTTTTTTCTTTCCTTAATAAATAATAAATAAAATATTAATAACAAATAAAATTATTTCGCTCTTTATTCATTTATCTCAATTCAAACAATCTTTGCCATTATATATTTGTTTTTCTTTTTTCACATGGTTACTCTCTATCATATATATTATCCAAATAAAGATTAATAGTAATATTTTTAATAAATATATTAAATTTAAATTAATATTATATGATAAAATATTTATTAAAATTATATATTAGAAATTCTTAAAATTTTATCGACTTAATTAGATATATTGAGTATTAGTTTTGGATATAGATTAAGTACTTTCCTTCAGTAGAGAAGAAAGAAATAGAAAGTAGAAAAGAAAAAGATAAAAAAAAAAATATTATTTGATTAAAAAAAACGAGAAAAAACTATTAGTATTAATATTATTCTGATAATAATAATAATAATACAAAAAAGTTACAGTCACTCATAATTAATTCTGAATTATGAATTGATTAACAATCAAGTACATAAATTATTATGATAATGATTTTTTTTTCACCAATATATACGCATAATTAATTTCTACTTTTTTTTTTTTACATTTTTATACCTCTTGTCGTTCCATCTTCCATTCCTTCACATATTCATATATATATATATATATATATATTATCGCTTGTTCCACACAATAACTTAAAAGGTAAGTGATGCCACTCAAATAAGATTATCTTTGATAGAGAAAGAAAAGTTGATTGAACTCATTTTATTTAGTGTTGTCACATCTTTATTAAAATAAATTCAAATAAATCACCCTAATAATTTTTTAAGGCAAAGTAAAATAAAGGTTAACCTATATGCTAACTCCTCCTTTGAACAATTCTAATTTATCCTTCAACAAAAAAGAAAACGCTTTGACTTAAAAAAAATTAATTAATATTATTGCTTGATTAAAAATTCTTGTATAAGATTATATTGTTGACTTTTTATAGATTTCTAAAATCTAAGTGGTATTTAATTGATTGAAAGTTTTAAAAAGTTTAACACTAAGCGTTCATGAAATCGTAATTAATTAAAAAATATTTTATTGAAAATTACTATTAATTTATTTCTATTTTAATGTCTTGATTGTGAAAATAAATTTTATTAATCTTTTAATCTTTATATACTTTCGAATAAAATAAAATTACTTTTTTTATATTGTATATTTAAAATAACGTAAAATAATTAAACATATTTATTATTTTTTTACAGAAATTTATTAAATATTTTAATATACCAAAATAAGCATTCACTCTTATATATAATTTTAATAGAATAAATTACTTCCAATCAATTTTTCTCTTATCATATAAACATAAACGTACACTAGAAAAAAAAAATAAAAGAACTTTTAATTTTATGGTCTGATTTATTAAAGAGTATTCAATATTTTTAATAAAAGTCATTAGCGAGAGATGAATAGTTTTTGGCTAGTCAATACATCTAGAAGATATATAAAGTATACTAATAATAATAACTTAAAAAATAGTTATTACAATTATAATTGTTTTTAACATTTTATTAAACATATATTTATTTTTATTATTTTTTTAATGAACTAAGTATAAAAACACTTTATTTCCTAAAATACATTATTTCCTTCAGAAGAAGCAATCCTAAAGTTTATTATTACTATTATACGTAAGGTAATATTTTATAAACATTTTAAAATAGTTTACGATAAAATATTAAATAATATTTATTTTAATACAATATTTTATAGTCTTCTTAATGTTTTAAATTTGTTATATTATTTTTTTAAATTCAATTGTTTTGTATTAGGCCTAACAAAGGCAAGTTAAAGAAAAACCTTGTAATAAAGTTGAATGAACTTTAGCATCCTACTCTAATCAAAATTCAAGCAAATCTTGAGTAATCACAATTCTCACTGTTCTTGAATATTTTGATTAACTAATTTAGCTTTATAACATTCACTCTAGGTTGAATTTACAAAGTAACAACAAAAGTTAGCTTTTAATTAAAACTTGTAAAATTTTTTATCCTATGTAATTTTTCATCCAAAGCCTTTTTTATTCTGTTATTATTGTGTTAGAATTTAACTTGATGTAATCTTTAAAGTGTTCTTTTTATTAGTACTAATAACTTGCAGCCATGCTCAAGGTCATCAAAGAAGAACAATAACAAAACAAAGTGTGATTAGGTTTAACATGCAACTAGAGTTTGACATATTAATGGTACATGTGATATTTTTTATTTATTCTGAGTAGTTTTTTGCACACCTTCTCTAACGCATGAGACAACTTACTCACAAAAACTCACTTGCATGCTTCTTTGTCACAGATTGATTGTTGTGGTTTAGGTATTCTTCTTGTTTTAGGGTTTAGGCTTTGCAAAATCTTCTTCTCCATGTCCATTGTTTTGGGGTCATCATTTTTGTGTTTCTTTGCCCATAATTCAAAAATGTCTTATATCACCATCCCATTTTTAAAATATTTTCAAAATTCTTTAACTAACGATATTTTTTTCTCTATTTTTTCTTTCCAGATGATTAAACTTGTAATGTGGTATTTTGCGTGTTGAGAAGACCATTCCAAAACATCTTATATAGGTTCTTTTTCTTGAACATTTATTTCATAATTAACATATATTGGAATGTGTATTTTGTAATGCATTTAGAATATATAATTATGTCTAAAATAAATAATAAACTGTATATTATAAAAAATTTCTACAACATGCTTCTTCATGTGGATAGGTGATGTTCTTTTGAAACGCCTATTCTTTAACTAAGATATTATAATCATAATAATATACTGTCATAATATTTATTTTATTGTAAAAAAAATAATGAAAGAAGATATATTTTGAAAAAACTTTACAAACAAGTTCTGTTTTTCTAGAACATTCATTTTTGTAACAATTTTACTTCTATTCCACATTTAAGTTATTAATTATTCCACGTTATATTGAAAAAAATAATAATAAGGAAAGAGTATTCTAAATCCTTTACAATATTATTAATATTCTATAACAAAAATAGTCAACCTAGAGGAAGAGCTAGTTTAGAGTAATTATATTAACTCAATGTTATATTTAGTGAATCTATGTCATTTTCTTTTTTATGCAATTTTTTCTTCTTTTATAATTTATTTTTTAATTGATGAATATAAGATCTAAGAAAAAATGTGCAATTTACCGTTAATGGGACGCAAAACTAACATATAAATTAAATGTAGTATTAAAAAGGTATTTTCTTGTAATGAAAATGGGACGTGGAATAATTCCTTTATAAATCTTAATGAATTATTTGTTAAAAGTGTAGTTTCTGATGAATGGTAATTAATAAATAGTAATGAAATTATATTTGTGTTGTATAAAGAAATTTTTAATGTTAGAATGAAATTTGTGACATTCACACTTTGTTATTTAATAAGATCTATCATAAATTATATATATAAAAAATATTTAATCATATTTTTCCTGAGGACAATTATAATTATCTTAACATAGATTTTGCTATAAAAGGAAGATATTACTTAGACTTGCAAACTCTTGTTTCAATGGTCCAACTAGAGTTGATACAATCTTTTTTTTTTTCACTCACTTAAAGTAAGATCATGGTTATTTTAAACAACATCATTGTCAATTCAAGTGACATTTTACCACTTAAGGAACCTTTAATATGTTTTAAGCAATAACACTACAATTTTTGCTTTAAGTGACCATGGTTAAGCGTATATTATCTTGTGTTTTAAGTTAAATGATGTAAGTGTATAGATTTTGGTTCAAAAATTGATTGTTAAGGGTGACATTATTAGTGTGCTAAGTGAACATTGTTTAATATCCATGTTTTGCCTTAAGCGATGTCACTCGTAAAATATTAAACAATGACATTTTAAAATTTCATATTAATTTGAAACATTTCTTGTGAATTTGTAGTCTTATTTTTTAGTTGATTTTATTTTAAAAGAAATATATAAGTTCACGTACTACAAATTTATTGAAAATATTAATTAAAGTGTTATTAAAATTTATGTGATATTTACTTTTAAAATGTGTCACTTTGGCTTATTTTTAGTTTGAATATGTTATATAATGCTTGAAAGACATGAGTAAAAGAAATATAAGAAAATATGCATACAAAGTCATAAAAACAACCTTATTTAGTATCCTTGATTGCAAGTTGTCGTTGTTATTGTTAGAGCTAGATTCTATGTTAGAACTTGAGGATTCAACTACAACTTCATGGCTTCCATTTGTAGCTTAGTTACTAAAGTCAACCAATCATGCAACATGAGCAACATACTCCTCTTGCATAGGACATTGATGGACATGTGGAAAGAAAATTCCCACAATGTGTCTATGATGATGATGATAACCCTCTAAATTGTTGTAGTTATAGTTGTCATATGACCCATGTTATGTGGTGGTGGTGTTGGTGGAAGGAAAGTTGATACTTGTGGCTAGGGTTATTCTACCTCCTTAGTAGAAAGTACATAATAACATCTTATAAAAGAACATATGATGAACAAATAAGGAGGAACATAAGGATTGACATGTAGTGGATCCACTTGGATATTGTAGAATTTTTACAAGCCAAATTTACGGGCTATAAATCCCAAAATTCTGTGAGACGAATGTTAACTCTTCTATTCCATGCGAGATGAAATTGTTGATATTAATGATGAGGGTGTTCTGATTTGCATAGATAAAATTTGTGATCTCAATGACAATGTCAGAAGAGTGAAAAGTGATAGCAATGTTGGGGAGGGAAAAATTCATCCAAATCTGTGAATGGTTATTTAAATGTGTTCTCTGAACACATAATGAAATAACATTTTGTCGCCTTCTCAAAACCATGACTCATCACACATAATGTTTGCTCCAAATGGGACAAGGACGTTGCAACCACTCAGTTTGGAGGGTATTGAGTAGTCTCTAAATATGCATTGATGACCAATGCATCATACTGAATATACACTCCATGGACAAAGCTTGCTTATTTAGTGGCTCAAACTCTTCATCCTCCCATATTTCCTTCTCATGGTTAGCATTAACAAAAATTCTCTCACCATACTCTTGTTAAAAGGGGTGTTTCCAATTATTTGCTCTTCTCCCTTATAATTTTTAGGTGAATCATTCATATTTACCTTCTCAGAGTTCAACCCTTCACTTTAGTATGAATTTTCTCTTTTTGATTCACTCATAGTAAGTCTGGAGATGTGAGAGTAGAAGATGCATCCATCATTAAGAAGTTGTTTATGATCCTAATGGTCACCACTAGGAGTTCCCTATCAAAGGAATTCATTACCTTTTAGTAGCATTGGCAAGGCCAATAACTCTTCTAATAGTATTTGTTCTTGCCACTTTTTAATAATTAATAATGTTAGAAGGTCAATGCTTCACTATTAGAAGATATATAATAAGTGTTAGCTTAAAATAATAAGAGGTGCTTGATAAGCGTTGATTTTTAGTTGATTTTGTGCAGATTTTGTAATTGATTCTGTTAGTAATTAGGTTGATTTTGTTATTAATTCGGTTTAGATTTGATTTGATTTTCTTTTATTATTGATTTTGCTATTTAATGCGTTTTATTGTGAAAAGAGAAAATTTTGTTGAGAATTAGGTTAAATTTGAAGGGAGAGAGAATAGAGGCACCGAAATTGAGGAAAGAAGCAAAAAAAGAGCATAAGTGACTTTTCGCTTAAGCTAAAGACACATCCTGGGTTAAAACTCACTTAAAGTCTATCATAAGCGAAGCCTTAAATTGAAGATGTCAACGCTATTGAAGGCGTGACTTAGGAAATAATGGCCGCACTTTGACCTAATTCAAGGGGCGAAAATTATAAAAGGGAGGCTAGGTCAAACATAGGAGACATCTCTTATCACTTACCATCTACCATTCATGGGAGATCTCTTGGAGCCCCGTCGTGATTAAGATCCATCCTTTTTCCTTTTCTTTTGTATTTTCATGGCTACCATGCGTAGTTAAGTTCCTTTATCTTTGGATTGAATGTAAATTCTCACTTCAAAAGCACTCTTAACTCTATTTTTATATCATTGGATTCAAGAATCTTTGTTTTACGTTTCATTATAGTTTGCTTTATTTTAGATTTCTCATTGTGACTGGAAAGCATTCTTTGGAATTGGAACTACACGTAAATCCATTACATGTATAAGTTCAGGGATGGATTATAGTGTAATGACTGCTTATAGCAACTGATCTTAATGATGATTAGGTTATTCTAGCAACTAGGGATAGAAGCTAGGTAATTTAGTTTATGAAATTCAATGCTAGAGGAATCAGGTTGAAAAGGCTTTTATTTGCATAGATCGGTAATTGGAAAAGATGATATTGAATTAGGTTAAGAGTGTATACAAAGGAGAATATTACGATTCAATCCCAAGGCCTTTATTATTATTAAATTCACACTTTTACTATTAATTGATTTGTTATCACGTTTATTAATTCATTCAATCATTATTCCTTGTTTGCTCATTCATAATACAATTAATCTTGATTCAATTTACAATCAAATTTCGTTCCATGTGGATACAATACTCTTTTTACTTACTTTATTATTTGAGGACTCAGTACACTTGCTGAAAATCTGTTAACAATGCTTGAGAGAAAACTCACTCGCGTGAAGAGACACTCACTTAAGCGATACAAAAGGTAAGTGAGTTTTTGTTTGCTTAAAATGTCTTGTACTTAAGTGAAACACAACACACACTTTTACTTTATTTTGTAATATAGTTTATTTTAAATAATATTTTTATTTCAGTTTTAATTTTTAGACTTGATATATTATGGTATAAATTTTAGTTTAATTATATATTTATAACTTGTTAATTGATGAGTGCTATATTTATTTATTTGCTTTATTTATTTTAAAAACTTCATAAAAGATAGATAAATATAATAGAAGTAAATAATAGTGGTTGAAAATTAGATAAATGCTTAAATGTTAAATGAGTAAAAGATAAATTGTTATTAGTAGAGGTTTTGAAATTGGTAGTTTATCAAAGTTTTGAAACCCATGGTAATTTATGGAGGTTTTGAAACTCATGATATTTTAGGGAGATCCTGCAACCCATGGTAATTAACAAGTTTTTGAAACTCATAGTGGTAAATAGGGGATTTTGAAACATCTATTAATCCAGAAGATACGAAATCACAACCAAAATTAACATTTATCGGGATTATAAAAAATCGTGAAAAGTAAGTTCCCAACAAATTATTTGCTTGCAGAATGACTTAGTGGGAAGGGGTTCCACCCTTTGTAATGCTAAAATAAACTTCCATTAAAATAATTTGTTTCTTGTAGCAACTTTGCTCAGTTAAAAGACCCAATTATGTGCTTAAATAAGAATTGTTAATAATATTAGGTATAATTCATTTAAGGAAACACTTTTATGTTATGAGTTTTTTAGATTATGATAAAGAGTACATAAATTTATATTAAAAGTTGTTTGAAACTTTTTTTGTTATGAAGGTAATTGTCAAGATATAAATTTGTATGGAATAAAATATGGTAGTATCTTAGTGATGATATCTTGTATAAATAAACATGCATTGGTTGAATCAATTTTTTATCATTAGGCCCAAAGTTACCATTTATAGTCCAAGTGTAAATGTTTCTACTTAAGCCTGTAGTAATCCAAGTGTCACAATTTAATTGTGACTTGGCTCACCTAGCATCCACAATGAGACAATTAATACTACCTAGAATAATATTCTTCAATTTGTAAGTATTTGTGTGTGTTATGTTAGCTACTTGATTATTATATATTTGGTTGTCTCCAAATAATATGTAAACCTTGACATTAACAAAAATAAAAACATTATTATTGAGCAAAGTTTATTTAATTTTTTCATTATGCCTCAACCAAATTTTGATGGTTTGTAATAGAGATAATAAATGTACCATTAATGAGTTTATTTTAGAGAGAGAAATTGACAAAAGAATATGAGTAGTTAGTGTCATGAATAACTTGATGGAAGATGATCATAAAAATTGTAGTTAAAGTTGATAGAATAAAGTCACAATTATTTTTCTATATAAGAAGACATTTATTTAGAGAGTTATATATCCAACTTTAGGATTAACTAGTTGCCTTTAGTGAAATAGTTACTTTATTATTACCAAATGGAAAGAAAGTTTGCAACTTCTATAAATATTGATGAAATTGTAGATATGAATAGTAGGGTTTGATGAATATTTATCATAAGTTAGACAAAATTTTTAGAAGTGTAGAAAAATTTGATACTTCATCTCCAAATAGAGGAAGTTAATAATAATATAAACAATTATGTGCTTGGTTATATCAACATGTAAATATATATATATATATATGTAAATATATATATATATATAGATGAAATAGAATGTATTGTCATGTGTGTTGATTATAAAAGTTATTGTAGTAAAGTTGAGTATATTGGTGATAAGACTATTTGCTATTAGATTTCATTATCACTATGGGAATACTTTCTTATAACATGAGGTATGAAAACAAAATGAGATTGTACGATTATTTTGTGAAATTTTAATTTCTAAATTAATATTGTTCAAGAGGTGGAATATCACTCAAATAACGTGGTAACACTTAAATAATAGCATGATTGTTCAAGTGCTAATGAAACAATGTATTACAAATAAGCTTAACATTACAAGAAAAATCTCATTTACCTATAATAAAAATTTGTTTGTAAGGGACAAAATTTTTAGGTAATCCAAAATTATCTACGGATTACATATGAACAAAAATTTATAGATAATTTACCTACGGATATTACATACATACAGATTTTACCTATAGATTAAATCCGTAAATAAGTACAAAATATTTTCTAAAAATTATTTATTATTAT
>Ga0099824_1003395_pt1 | contig 23291 bp, 9 predicted proteins | sample SiratrowhiteBW_FD_76837 | JGI IMG/M metagenome (GOLD analysis project Ga0099824, IMG submission 76837) | Root nodule microbial communities of legume samples collected from California, USA - Siratro white BW | ecosystem: Host-associated > Plants > Roots > Nodule | place: USA: California... | reverse complement strand
TTGTGGTCCCAGAAGCTATAAACATTCCATGTTAGCAGATAAAATGGAAACAAAACTTTGTTTAAAACTTTGGTAGGATATGCATATAATAAAAAGAAAAGAGGGAAAGGGGAGTGAGAAGTGAAACAATAATGTGATGAGGAAGAAGTAAATAGTGTTATAGATATGTAGAAGGGAAAACAATGAGAATTTACCTCCCCCATTGAACCTCTTGACCATTCGATTCAAGTAATTGTGGCAATTTTGATCTTTGGTTTGCATGAGAGCAAAAGCGGTGGAAGACGGAGAAAACAAGAAAGACCCGTCTTGAGACTGCAGTTTCAGAAGTGATTCCCAGTCGAGGTCTGACATCCCTTCCAAGCTATGAAGCAGACTTGTGGGCACTTTATGCATCATCTCTCTTGGTATTCTATCCCCACACCAAGGCCCACACAATAATGACACACACGTTAAAGGGAGTTTTTGCAGTACTTATAATAAATTAAAAAAGTTATGACTCTTATATTTGTATACTTTCCCAGAAAAAGAGTTGCAAGATAAGGTTGCTTTGAATCTATTATCAAAATAGACATGGGCACAAACCAGCTCGCTGGCAAGCATAATCATGACCACAACTATGGTACCTTGTGAGTTTTAAGTTTCTCATTGCAAAGATTTTGTTCAGGATAGGGGAATTGTCCGGCACTTCAATGTCCAACCCACGAGCCATGTCAAGAAGTGATGGGAAAGCTACTTCAAACCCAATTGGCATATGCTCCACATTCTCATTCTCAAGCTTGTCAAGATTCTCGTTAAAAAATGCCATTCCTGTGTAACATCAATGAAATTTGTAAGTAATTGGCCTTTATTAAGTCAGAGTGTAGTACATAATTCAATATTATATTACTACCTTTCTCACACTTTTCAGGGTGTATATTCCACGATTTTAATGCAATAACACAAGCCAACGTGTTTAGGATCCGATCATGGGCTGAAAACAATTCCTCATCTCCCCATGATCCATCCTCAAGTTGATTTTTTGCTATCCATTCTAGACTCGCTGGAAATTGAGGGGTGCCACTTCCATCAACATCTTCTACCAGAGCAACCCAAGCAGTGTCATAAGCAGACAAAGTTATCTCTCCATCTTCCAATGAACCCAATATTGATTTGACAGTGTCCACTCGCTTCTTGATCTCTTTTGCCACCAAAACCTTCTTTCAACAATGTTGTATTTGCAAAAAGAAACGGCATATGTAAAAAGAATAATTAAAAAAATTTCATCAAGAAAAGGCACAAAACAGAGAAGTGAGAAAGTTAAAGCACCCCAGTCTCTTGCTCCACTTCTATGTCATCCTCCACATTAATCTCAGGCAACTTTAACATTGCTACACCACCTTGAAATACGTCTGAATATTCTGCATAACCAACAACATAACATTGGTTCAACAAAAAGTAATTAATATTAAACTGTTTGATTAAAGTAAAAAAAATAATTAAAAAACTCTATCATACCTTGCGTTCGCGGTTTGGATATAGCTCTGCGTCTTATCTCTTGTTTGTCGTTAGTATCAAAGGACGCAGAACCTGTATATAAAACGAAACAAATATTTCACTAAATTACTTTAGTGGGTTGGAATTAAGTGCTCTCAGCTTGCAGTGAAAAACTGTTCCACTCTTGTTTTGATTCTTTTTATACTGTTTTGTTCTTTTGGGTGGACTAGCAGAAAACAAGAGACAACGCATCTAGCAACTTTAGTCCGCTTGACAGTGAAATCCTGAGCTGAAAGTTACAGAATAGGAACCTCTATGTTCTTAACGAAATTGATTAAAAAATATTAAGCTCCTATCAACACAGGAAGAAGCCATGCACATATGTCAGAAGAGAAGTATCACTAGTGAAAGAAAATAATATTTTGGCGAAGTTTATGCACCATTTGGCTTCTGCAGTTTTCCAGAAGATAAATTGAAAGTATTTGCACTTTCACATTCTTAGGTAATAGAGCATGTTTTCTGATCAGCAGAAACTCACAACTCAATTACAATCTTAAAAGAAAAAGAAAATCAAAGACAGACTAAGAAATCGGCAAAAACATTATTGTGGTGAGAAAAGTTGAATCGGCAAGAGAAGATGGTGCTTAAGAAGCGGGTATAAGAAATGAATTGGAGAAAGTATTGCATATATATAAGGGACTTACCAAGAGAGGATTTGGAGAAGTGAAGAAAAATAGAAGGGTAAGAAGATGATGGAAGAGGAAAATGGTTGAAAGAAGAGAAAGAGGGATGGTGACAGTGGATGGAGAAGGGAGAAACCATGGTGTGGTTGTGTTGATTCAAAATTGTTTGTGTTTGGCTTTGGAGAGAAAGGCAAAGGCAGAGTTTAAAAGGGAAGGGAGAGAGGCAAACAGACAAATGGTTGCCCAGGAGATTCCCGCTAATGGTTGCATGGCATCATCTAAAACTACACAATTAGGGGTACTCCTGTCCTTTTCCTATTATCACTTTTCAACCCCCAATGTAATGTTCTGCATGCATTACCACTGTAATTACTATTTCACTATTTTATATATTCATTAAATAGAAAATATTTATTTCTTGTCTTGCACACTTTTCTATGGTTTAAAAATCAGTATTTTTTTTTTTAACTTGGGAAATACAACAATCTTAAATTCGTCGTCATCGGAACACCTAATCGTTTAATATCTATTTTTAATATTTTGTATTACGATGAGTTATAAACTAATAATATAAAATCATTAATTAAAATAAAATGAGGTCAAACTTATATTAGGATGAAGAACTAGTAAAACCAACAATGCAGGTTAATTAAAATTTTATTTCACATCACATTATTACTTTTTTTCTATTCCCTTTATACTTCTTATTTCATTCCTTAGGAGAAAGATAATATTTATATCTACTTTTTCATTTACATCGTTTATTACATTTCCCACCTTGTTTCTAAATTGTATGAGGTATTTTCTAAATTGTATGAGGTATTTTTTCTAAGTTGTATGAGATATTGGATGAATATGTAATACGAAAGATTGTATACATGTATTGCATTATCCAAAAGAAATATTGAGGACAATGTACTTCAATCATTATAATTATAAATATACAAAATAAAATTGTAAAAGTTTAAAGTGTTTATCATATTTAAAATATATATAATTTTTTAATAAATATAAGTTATATGACAATGATGATGATTTACCTGTCTTTTATTACTTCTATTAATGGATTAAAAGTATAAGTTTGTGGAGGATTAGGTTAAGAAAAATTTGAACTTCTTATTTTATATTGTTGTCTTGAATAAATTAATTATATCATATTAATGGGGTGTGTTTCCAGTTGTATTATATTTTTTAACTTAAGAATTTGATTGATAATCTTGTTGATTATGAATTTAATAAACTAGTTATGATGGTTTGAAATTTGATTATTATATTTTTATAATTAGTAGTTAGAACTTAGGAATTAATATTTTTCTCTTTGGTAATGGTAGATTGTTGAATTGGAATGCTAAAATATAACAATTGCATTGATTTCAAATTTAGAAGATTTAGAACTCTGTGTTAAAATAAGTTAAAGTTCAAGTAAAAAGAATGTAAAGATGATAAGATATGAAAAATTAACTGGTGTTTGTTATTGGGCTAAGATTTTGCTTCTAATTGGAATTTGAAGTTTTCTACATTGATTTTAGTTCAACTTTTCAGTTTTGTTAGTTTTCTGACTTTTTGTATGATTTCTTTGACAAATAAAATTCACAGGTGGTGTGAAAAAGAAAAATCTTAAAAAAAATTATTAGAAAAACCCTGAATAGAATTCTTTGGAAGAGGACTTTTTTCTCATAATAATAGTGAAACATGAAAATTTGTTCAAGAAATTAGACCTAAAAATAGTGTCACATCCTAACCTAATATCGCTGAGTGGATTTGTAAGAAATTAATTTTTATTATCTATTCAAATAATTTTTGTGTTTTAAATAATTTTAACAATTATATGATTGAGTTTTATAAATACTACATATTTCAAGATTTAATTGATTTGTTTATTGAAAACTAAATATATTATAGAATGAGTTAATATTTAATGAATTGATGATTATTGATATTTACTAAAGAGATAATAACCTCCTATGTAAATAAAAGATGATGAAATGAGTAGATGATTCTCATGACATAAAATGACTAATGTGATTGTTGATGAATAGGGTAGTTATTTTCTTTTTTACCATCATAAAACATGGAATCACAAATTTGGGATATAAGAAATCAAACTTAACTACTTCAATTATAAAAAAATTATAAAAATTCGTGCATTTTATAGAATGGATGTAATAAAAACCAATTTCATTTTTATGAGTATCAAATTAGATCGAAATTGTAGTTTTAGTTTAATCTCAAATATTCAAATTTGATATAATTTTATGAAAATCATAGTTATATAAATTATTTTTTTTTTATCTTATGGAAACTTCGTTTCAATAGAGAATAGTGTTTAATTCATTATTAATGGTATTTTGAGAGAATTAATATAGTTCTTTAACAAATGGATAAAATATAACATGAATTATTGATTACAAGTTAACTTCTCCTTTATTTTTGTTTGATCTTTTCAAACTGTGATATCAACAAATTATATAGATAATCAACTATTTAAGATATACTAACATATATATATATATATATATATATATTGAAATCATGATTGTAATATTAAATATTTATAACAAGAGTTTTCTTATATTAAATTTTGAAAATGTTTTATTTTATATAACTCATTAGAAACCACAAAAAATTTGTGTATATATTTCTTTAATGATTAAATTTAAATACAATCTGGGTTTCAATAAACTTTAATTAATAGTAAAAAAATATGGAAGAAATGTAGTAACAAAATTGTGTTGACAACACTCTTTATACATCAAAAAAACATATTAAAAAGTATTTATTTTTTAAAGAACTGGTTTGTGCATTACTCCTAGCCAAGAGATGAGAAATGCTAAAATTAAGATTTATGAGATTGATATGTAAGCACATATGATTGGTATAGTACTTGTGAAAGAAATAACATGTGGAAGTTGTCTACCTCTAGCACCTGCATATGCATTATTATGGCACAAAATGGTACATGAAGGACTAAGACAAAAGTTAATTATTTATTAGAGTTTGGCCAAGTTGGAAGGAGCAAGTACATAGAAAAGTTTTTGTTGGTTAGATAAGAGAAGCATCAAATCTGTGGCTCGGGTAGAGATTCCAGGTTAGAGAGCAGTACTAGAAGCCGGAATGTACATTGTCGTCTCTGAATATCATCACTTCACCACCATCACAATCTTGTTGCTTTATATGCTGTCCTTACTTCTTAAATAAAATAGCCCTACTCATTAGTGCTCATGGATATTCTTATCAAACACCTCATACATTCAAACTTATAATATTCCTCCTTTCATTCTCCAACTATATCTTTTCATTATTGGTTCAAATTTAGTGAGACATAATTTGTATGTGAGCATGGTCTTTACAAATACAAAATTGCACTAAGCTAATTCAACACTCCATATAGCCTGACATACACATGTTACATACACCAGTAGGGTGGGGGAAAAGGAAGACTAGGACTGTTGACAGGGCAAGTTGTGAGACTTTTTTTGGGGGCTCCAGTAACATATAAATCTACCATAATTATATTTAATTTAAGACTTTTTCTCATCTGGCTGTAAATTTTATTATTTTTTTCTTATTACTAATAGAAGGAAAACTAAACTAATTTCAACTATATATGCAACTTTTATTAGTGTTTTAATATTTTTAAATTCAATGTAATACTTTGTTTATATAATGGTTATCTTCATTGTTATAGAATATATTTAACACGAATATTTTGAGAAGTGTAGAATATTTTGGGGAGCGTAGAGTATAACAAATTACTCTAAATAGTTAATATGTACCTGAGGATTTATCAATATTTGTTGATATTTTCTACAGTGAAATGTGATGTGCAATTTATATAGGTTGTGAAATATAATGTGAAACTTTTATATATATTACACTTTTAAAATTTATATAATGTGAAATTTATATAAATTTCAAAATTATTAAGTAAGTTACTTCTAATATAAATTTCATATTAACACTTCTCTTTTTCTATATACGAGTTATTGAAAGAAAAAAAATATCAAGACATCAACTAATATTTATCATAATATTCTTTAATAGTATAATTGTAATATTTTAAAAATATGCTTAAATTTATATTTACCCCCATTCAAAGAATACACGTTTTAATATATATTAAGATAATAAAAAAAAGAGTTTTACACACGTTATAAATAATTCTAATGAACTTAACATTTCCTCACAACCTAATCCTCATAAAAGGACAATGTTTGTTGGAACTTTAAAAGAGGAAACATTTGACGGTATTGAAAGCTGAAACCATTTGTGTGGAACTCCGTATATAAATGGTAAAAGCTGCAAAAACCATTTTATAATATTTTTTATTTTTTATTATTTAAACTCTGTTTTCCTATATTTGAATAAGTGTGTATAACACCTTTATAATATATCTCTAGTTAATACATTCTTATAGTTTTTTTTTTTAAAGAAAAAACTTTAAACGATATCAATTCTATTCTTAACTGAAAACAATATAATACAAACTCATGTAATTCTTAAACACAAATCGTATGTGAACATGATCTTTACAAATATAAAACACTTAGCTAATCACAAATTGTATGCGAACATGATCTTTACAAATATAAAACACTTAGCTAATTTAAGAATCCATGTCAGCTTGACATGTACAAGTAACATACAGGAGTAGGGTGGGGAGATAAAGAATAGGCAAGGACAAATGGAGAATGTTCTTTTGCATGTACATTAATAGTTATCTATTTCATTAATAACATAAAAATGTGCCATAATCACTCTGTTTTATTTTTTTATGACTTTAGAATATATATGAGTTGGACAATTTCTAAAGTATAGATTTTTTTTTTCTTTTCCTCTATTATTGATAAAGTAAGCTAATCTTTCACCTATAAACACGTTTAAATTAAATGTAACTACAAATGTTTTCTTTATATAAGATTTCAAACATTCAAAATGATACCATATGTGGTTTAAATTATATTTTAAATTTAGGTGATGATATTTGACACCATATTTTTTTTTTACATTCAAATTACGACTTTATAAGTTATTATTTTATTATAACATTTTTTATATTTGTTATTATTGTTTTAGTATAATATTTTATTATAAAAAATATCGCCAAATGAATGTAGGTAAAAAATTGAAAAGATATTTTTCTCTAAAATTTGAGAGATAAAAATATGAATATATATATATATATATATATATATATATTTTGAGTTATAGATTTTTATTATCTTAACTAATTATATTGTATGTCAAAATAAATATAAAATAAAAGTAAAATCTTTCCAATAATGTATACGGTGTTTATTAGTATTTAATATATTCAATTCTGCAAACACATTGTTAGTGTAATATTATCTAAACTATTATCACCTAAAATAAATAATTTATTATCAACAAGATGAAGTGTTATTAAAACATGTGAACTTTGTGCAGAATTTTTTTATTTTTCCAGAAAAAAATACCTCTCCAAACTACCCACGTCCAACAAGCCAAATATTGAGGGGCGGAATGCAAATATATATTAATAACAAAAATTTAAAAATCAACTATCATCATATTTAATTATATATGAAATTTCTATCTCTACTTATTAGTCAGAGGGTCTAGTATGAAACTTTCATAACATTCAAAGCAAGAGAAAATTAATTTAAACCAATCATACCTTTAAATATATAATAATAATAATAATAATAATAATAATAATAATAATAATAATACTTTTAAAAGCATGTAAAGTAAAAAAAAGACATAAACTTGGCATTAGTGATGGTTACTCGAGTTCACAAATTATGTCCAACTAATTATATCAAATTATGTATAAGTAATATTTATATCTCAAATGTATGATTACCTTTTACATCATAATATTTTTTTTTTCTATCTCAATGAATTTTTAAAACTCACCTTTCTTTATAAATGATCAATTATATTAACTTCAAGTTAAACTACTATGGAAACAAGAATAAATTTTAATAATTGATTATTTTAAATCCCTGTACCGGTTTTATTTTATTTTTTATCTCTCTTTCACACAATACAAAACAATAGAATTTTCAATTAGAAAAGCATTTTTTTTAGCACATGAAAATGAAATAAAAATTTAAAATGTCTATTTAAAAAAAAGAAGTAATTGAATAATTTTAGTGTGTGTTTTTTCAAATTAATAATGATCCTAACGTAAAATTTGAACTCCCCCAGGCTTTCTCTAGTCCCATCAAGAAAAGGTTAAATTGTGTGTTGATGATTAGTGATGGATGCACGGGATTAACCCGGTCCAAGTGCCCATCATTTCCCCAATCTTTTCATACATTCATCTTCATAAGTGAATTCTTTTTGATGAATCCAATATTTTCTTTGATTAGATGGTAATGAAGATTATTTAAAATTACCTTCAAAAGTTGAACAAAATGATACGTTAAGGAGAATTTAGGGTCCACTATGAAAACCAAAGCAGATGCCGACAAGGTCCAACCGCCAAATAACAGAGGAAAACACAACACTATGGAAGAACCAAAACAACCCAAGTTTTGGATATTGTCAAACTTTCACTCAGCAACACACTTACTTCCCTCTTGTCGGCGTAGATAGTCTTCTTGGATGGCTATTAATTAATTTGGGCCTGCGTTAGGTGTTAAATCCAATCGTGTGAGAGAGTATCAGGGTCCCATTCATCACGCAATAAGGTTCAAATAATAATCCCAATAACCTCAATTAAAATATTCAAATATCTACTAAGATTTTGTTTGATTTTATAGGTAAAAGCTAATGTGAGAAAGTAATTATTACGTTACATTTCATAAACTGTGTATAGAACCATTACATGGATATCACTCTATGTTGAAGTTGAAACATTGAACTATACAAGCTTTTAAAAAAAATCAAACTACTATTCTCAGTCCATCATATGATCTTTTTCGTTGAAAAGACAGCCTAATCTGATTTTAATAATGCTTTGAATATGAAAAGTTGCTGCTTTTGGCACTGAAGTCTTATCTTGGTTCTATTCACTGACAACCGCAATGGCTTCTCTATTCAGAGAAAAGTTTTAGGCCCTTACGTTGAATATGTTCTAGAATGTAGGTTATATTATCTTTTATGAGAAGATTATACAGTTTAATCAGTTTTATGATAATGTCATGTATAATCTTTGTGGTTGGTGAAATACTTTTGATATAAAAAATATCTGTTTTTAGGTCAGAACAACTTGTTGTGGTGTTTCCCCATCACCTCAACTGAATCCATACACATTTAGACAAATCTCTTGCATGCATAATGAATTCAAATAATACTGAGCAACGTAATCAATTGATAGGTGGATGAGGTGATGATTTCAAGATCAATTGCATGCATTCACATGATACAAATACCAAGTCAACAATAAAGCAGAGACGCTCTCCCACACCACACTCAGACCTGTTCATTATCAGAAAACCATAAATCACATTTTAGGGGCAGGGTAAAGAATTAAATGTGTATTTTACTTTTTCAAAATTTACACAGATATGTTTACTTGTACACTCAAAAACAATAACACAGAGCGTCTGAAGAATAGTAATAAACACTAAACAAGAGAAGAAAAAAATTATATATGCCCATGTAAAAATATTAATAATATTTATAAGAATATATTTCAAAATTAAAGATATTAATAAATTTTTACTGTTTAAATATTATTAAACTCATCTTTAATTTTCATATCATTATAAAAAATCAATAAAAAAATAATTCCATTATAATTATTTATACTCTCTAAATCAATATAATATTGATTGCGATCAATAAAGGAAACAAAACATTTGTCATACTATTTTTTTTTAATGAAGAAAAATAAAATAGAATACTTGAACAATGAGAACTACAAAAGAAACATACAATTGTTTTTATAAGTAAACTATGATAAATAAATAAAAATCATTTTATGAAAAAAATAATTATCTGAAATTAAAATACCAGATTCATGAAAAAAAAAAGTGTAAAAACCTAAAGGATAAGGTCAAACTCCTAGGCATTCATGTGTCTCATCACTCTCCTTATCACCAAAGATGTCATTAATGTGAGCTAAGCTTAATTGGTTAGTTCTTTGTGTTCTCTAGAAATTACTCTCAATCATTTGTTGACATTTGGATGGTGTTTGCAGAAACCTTCTAGATGGGGTTTTACTGTATATTTTGCATGCATTAGAGGGGTTTTATGAAAAAATGCAGGACCACACACTCTGCAAGGGAACACAGTGTCTGCACATAAATATAAATGAAAAAGATTATGTCTCAATACTAATAATACTATTTACATTTACTTTCAATTGATTTTAAATCTAGTTTATAACTCGTTTTAATAATTATCTACTTTGATAGACTTATCCAAGTTTTAGTAATTGCTTAGAGAGTTATCTACTAACTTGAGATGATGTTGGACAATTGTACATGTAATTTTAAAAGTAAATTTTGGCCTTAAACTAAAGTATGCAAAGGATCTGTAATGTAACCGCCAACCCCAATAGAAATTAATGCATTCACAAATCTATTCAATGTGATTGAGACTAGAAGATATCTATATCTCTTTAACTCTGTTTAGCTGTGCTAATACCTAGGTTGTAAATGACAAGTCCAACAATCTTTGTTCAACTTGTTACGTTGAGTCTTGCACCATCAAAAGCTAGGGAATCCAATTGGATATTGTGCTGATCAAGATGAAAGGTTATTGGTGTATGCATGCATGCATGCCATTGAAATCACATGAGGATACTTGATAAGATTCTCCTTGCTGGTGCCATTTCTACTGAAATTTCAAAGGGTGGTATTTAGCATTGATAACAGAAAAATTAAAAAGTTAATAGTGAAGTTGACTTAGTATGTCACTATAAAATTTCTGTATGGAAAGGGACCATCATAATTAACACCCCAGCCTGTCACACAAATTAACCTGCTGTTATTTTTTTGAAGTTCAACCCCTTGCTTTAACCTAGAAAGCAAGATAACTGGCTCCTTATCAATGCTTTATTGATCTTGGTGCAGGTCTTTGTCCACAACTGCAGAGTCTCTAGATTGGTTCATCCGGAGGCAAATAGCATTGGATGGTGCAAAAAGTTTGCAGTTTCACAACATACATATTTGTTCTTATCCTTTATCTTCTTTTACTGTACTAAACTTATAAATACAGTTTTATAGTAAATAAATTTATATTAAGTGTATTTCTCTTTTAGGTTTTGTTTGGTGGAGGAAGTAAATTTATAGATTGTATGTGTATTATAGGATTGTTTGGATTAATAGATAGATGGTAAGAATTAAAGAGATTTGAGAATATTGGTTATGAAAGTTTGAGAATAATTTGATAGATGTTATAGATTTATTTTAATTCTTTTAATTAATATATTTTTGAAATTACTAATTGATCATTGTAGATAATGAAAATCTTAAACCCACTTAAAGGGGTATTTTGTAATTTCCAAAGTTATATTTTGTAATTTTTAACTCATTTATGAGGACTATTTCGTAATTTCAAGTTACACTCCTTCAAATCTCTTCCCATCATCAAATGTACCATCCTGCAAATCCCTCCTCATTCATCCCCTCAAATTAAGTCAACCAAATAGCCTTTATTCTCCTAAATCCGTCATCTTGTATAATAAATCTATCAAAATTGGTTCAACCAAATAGACGCTTAATGTAGGTTAAACTTTTCTTGTATATTATTTGTAAATATTTTATTAATTAACACCGGAAATACAGGCACCTAATAAAAAAGAAAAAAAAATATAATTCAAACATTAATTATTAAAATAAAATGAAATGATTTTGTTTAAAGTTTATAAAACAAATGTTGAACATAAAAAGCTATAAAACTAATTTTTTAATTAATTTTAATAATTTTATAATTATATAATAGCAGTAATTACATTTTTTTCATCAAAGTAAAAAAAAGTAAAATTAGTGTGTGTATTATATAAATAATAAATTGTTTTAATTTTTATTGATAGTTTTTTTAAACAAGTTTTTATACATAAGAGAAATTTATAGTCTGGAAATTTTTATTTAACTCATGAGAAATAGGAAATAATGTTTTCTGTAATGATTTTTTTGTCAATTTTTTTACAAAAATATTCCTATAAATATGTGTGAATCTAATATAAAAAAAATTATAATAACAAAATAAATTACTCTTATTAAATTACTCAATATAAAAAATATTTACAAAACGTTTTACTAACCAAACAAAATTTATTCATTCTTAAACATTATAATTTGAAGAATTTGTGATTTTTGGCTATAATTTTTTTTCAGTACCAAGCTCCTCTGAATGTAAGAAAAAAAAAAGAAGAAGATAAATTCAGTTATTATTTTTTGAAAATAAAAAAAAAATGTAATTATCAGTTTAACATTTCTATTTTTAAAAGATCTTGCTTATCAAATATAAAATAATTTTATATAAATATATTATATTTCTTACATTATAAAAGTTAATCTAAAATTATTTATTTTTTAAAAATTTTCCTATTTATTCTATATTATAATTTATTTACATGTAAAAATATAAATAATTTTAACATTTTCCTGTAAATAAAAGCTAACAGTTTAATACATATTTATAATATTTTACAGTATTACTTAAATTTTACTCCAACAAAAAATTACAAGTGTTTTTATTAAAATATACAAAATCATAGTTCTTGTAAAACCCTTAACATCATTCCAATAAATTATAAATAATAAATTAATTAGATATAAACAGATAGTCTCGTCTTGAATAACAAAATATATATATAATAAAAATATAATCTAAGTTCATGATTGTTTCACAAAGTTTAACAAAAAAATTTGTTTGTCCAAATAAAAATTGGATTACCAGTATGGTAGTCTAATATAGGATGAGCTCAAGGAGGGGAATATTATTAGCATTGTTTTTGCATTACAGGATTTTTTTTTTCACCTTCAGATGATAAGTAAAAGATAAAAATATCCTTAATTTTCATAGTTTTTTTATATTATTGTTTTTGCTTGTCTTATTTTTCACTATTCCTCTGATGCTGGTTTTATATTTTCTATATTTTATTTTATTTAATCAGACAAAATCAATATATTACATTGAATAAAACACTTTCAATCTTTTATAATAAAGCTATTTTCAATCTTTTATAATAAAGCTATGTAAGTAATATATTGATTTTCTTCCCCAATAACAAGTTCAATGTTATAACATATCTTTTGTAATGATCAAGACTGGTAAGTCCATCGATCCATAGAAGATTTAGTGGCTACTGCAACACCTGCTTCTTCAGGTGGAACTCCAGGTTAAGGAGCTACTCAGAATGATGCCAAAATATTATTACTTTTGGTTTCATAGTCAGACGTATAATAAGTTAGTTTATAACCTTTAATACCAACTTTCAACCCAACATTTGCTTTAGTCTTTGTTTGTAGTGATATAAATCCCTCCATACAACTCATGAATTAAGAATTCTCGAAAGAATAAAGTCTACTCGATATGACTTAGGAGTTAGTGAAATCTTTTGCAAGAATCAACTAATATTATCAATTAATCTCAAAGGTTGTTATTATTAAATTAAGTGATGGTATTTGATTTGTCAAATACATCATTATTGTATTCTATGTTATTATTTTGATGGTTAGGTGACCATCATGTGCATTACAAATTTGATGTGACAATCATGTGATTTTCAAGTAGATTATATTTTGTCTCTTATCCTTTTACAAAACTTATAATTAGTTCCTTGACTTATTTTCTTATTATTTTGAGTTCCTTGATAGTGTTTTCTTCATCTTATCTTTTGAAAATAAGCTCATAGAGACTGAGACCGAACTAATTGACCCACTACACACTTAGAGCAATAACTTATATTACCAATGGTCTCAACGTAGAGTGTTTCTCACCGCACCTTCATGATTTTCTCTTGCACTCTATTAAGGAAAAACTATCATTCTACCTTTAATGAAAATAAATAAATAAATTGTCATACACCCTTTTTTATTCGAGGTTATTATAGATTGTACAATTTAAATTACAAAAATTGTATTTTGGACTTTTGTATTGCAAATTGTACAATCTATAATAAATTTTTGGATTGTGTTTCAAACTATAATTGGTTTTTGGATTATAGAATACAAATCCTTATTTTCAAATTATACAATCCAAAATATAAATAATTACAAATTTAGAAAAGCATTTTCAAAAGTATGGATGTTTAAAAGGAAATTTTATGGAGGTGAAGTGAAGAAAAAACCCACAACCCATTCACATGACATTGATACCACTTTATAGACTTTCACTTCCTGCACTATATCACGTTATGACCTACACCATATCAATAATGTGAAAAGACTAAGATGTCTCTGTTAACCTTTTTTGGCAAGTGTACCGAGTCAAAAGTAATATAAAAGTAATATAGATTTATAAAGTAAGGATGTCGATCCCACAGAGAACAATTTTGCTATTAAGTCTCAAATTCACGACTCACTAACCAAATAAAAGTTTCAAGATGGTTTTATTATAATTTGAATTAATAAGCAATAAAGACAATTAAAGAATAAATAACGATTATAAAAAGGAGTTTGTACGATCTATAAGGACTCTAGGATTAAACTTCATCTATCACCCTCATTCATATTTTGAATTTGATAATAAAGTACAATATTAGTAACTACTCACTATTGATGCACATATAATAATCATTCACACTGATTTTTCTGATATGAAATTCATAAGGTAATTTCCTAAACACTAATCTCTTAGCTATTTAGTAAATTACCCAACATTAAAAACAAATGTTATAGCAATCAATATACTGAAACTTATCCCTAGTATTCCAATATATTGAGTATTTTCATCTAAGTCAGAAACTCAAAAATACTTCCCAGTTAAATTCAAGAATCAAAATCAAGACTCTATTGATCAGATAAAATCTAGCATTAAGTGTAAGATGAAAATACCAATAGAGTAGAACCTGAATATTATATTTAAAATCACCAAAATACAAATGAGTTCAAAAGATTACATTCAATTCCAAAGATGAAGATTTAGCTACTCATGGTAGCCATTACAACTCAAGCAAAGAAAGATTGCAGAGAAGAAGAAGAATAATGAAATTGCTCTCGTTCTTGATGGTGGCTCTCCTTCCTCCAGATCCAGATGCTTCACAAAACCCTAAAAATCTCCTTTTAAACTCAGTTTTTGGCCTAGGTTAAGTGACTTTTCTCTTGGGATTTTTTTTTATTTTAAACTATTTATTTCTTTTCTTCATGAATCTTCCAATCTATCATTTTCTTCATTCTTTTATACTTAAAATTTCACAATAATTGAGATTAAATGATTTCCTTTAACTCAGGACTCAAAACATAAATTTAGATCCAAAAACTCTAAAATTAGGAGTAATTACTAATTACTATTTTAAATAACACTTAAACTCACAAGTACTCAATCTTTTTCATGTATAAAAACACTTAAAATTTGCACTTATTAATCTCTAAGATTGTATACTTAAAAAATAGGGTTTTCTTCACCTTCACCGTGCACGTTCACTTGTCGCCACTACTAGTGGGTTTTTCCTAGAAGGTTATGTTGGTGGAGATTTTACAATTGTGTGTGTGGTTGGTGATGGTTTTTGGTGGTGTTTGACATAAATTTTGGTGGAACTCCATCCATTGCATGTGAATTTTTGTGTTTATTTATGTTTTGGAATGGTAACTCGATTTTCAGAAATCACCTATCCCCCATTAGACTACTAATATAGGCATAATCAAGAGCACCTTTCATTCTTTGTTATGCCACATTGAATCTGCCCATACAAGCCTTTCTAAAGACACATTGCTCACAAAATTCAATTTAGTAACTTTGTCACAATCAAACAAGTATTGCTTCTACAACTTAACTAAGTTTTTCTAACTAATATGACCTAGCCTTCTATGTCATAACTCAGTTTTGAACAAGGCCATTTGCTTAGAAGTAGATGTTGAGTTAGGTACTATCACACCTTGCAATGAATATATGCCATTTTTCCTCACACCCTTCATCACTTTCAATCATCCCATGTAACCTTTAAATACATACTTTTTTCAGCCCACTGATAGATGATGGATTTCTATTCAAGTTAGGTATAAACCTAACTTGATCATGCAAAACTTTTATTCCATCATGAAAATGTAACTTAATTCTAGCAATCGTAGTTATATTACAAGACTTGTTATCATTAAGAAGAATTGAACCTCTTTCAAACTTTGTAAACTCCTATAACCTTTGTTAGTTAAGTGTCATATGGAATAATCATTTAAAATCTATTATCCACTCAACATCATCAGAACTACTAAACACCACTAGGAACTTCAATGATTCATAATTGTCTTCAATAAGAGATGTTTAACCTATCTTCAACATAGATTATCTATTAGACCCAAATGGTCTGCTAGGTCCAAATGACCAGTTAAAGTGCTTAGCCTTATTTTTCCTATTAGGATAAAATCTCCTTGTGTATCTTTCCTTCTTACAATGATATTATCTAATGTTAAACACATTACCTCTACTACCATTTCTAGGCCTCGATTTCAACCTCTTTTCATTTTTGTTCTCATTGATAAATGTTATTTCCCTTATTACAAGATCATCTCTACTATTGGACATTTTCACATCAAATTTATCATTCAACTCTTTCTAGCTAAGACCCACTTGAACTTTTTCAAGAGAGAGGGAGTTTCCTTTTCACACGACAAGGTCTCCTTGAAGTTTTCATGTATCTTAGACAATGAACATAACAACAATGCGTAATTATCATCGATTTATACGTCAATATTCTCTAGATAGAGAATCAACTTGTTGAACTCATTCAAACATTCTTTAATTTCCTTATTACTACCCATCTTTACCTATTTCAAATATAGATGATTGAATATATACTTCTTCGTATGCAAGCTTTGTTTAGACTATCTATCACGTCTTTGCTTCCAGGACTTGTCTTAACACCTTATACCAAGGTTAAGGAAATTGCACTATGAGCTTCTCCAACAATGTTTTTTTATCTTTTTTGTTACGACCAGGGTCACGACGAGGAAGAAATATTTTTCAAAAAAATAAAAGAGTTGCCACCATAGTTTATTAATGAAAACTGTGGAAAAATCAGAAAAGGAATAGTCCACGAAAATATATTAGGGTCCAAGAGTCAGTTACGTGTAAAAAAGGTATTAGCGCCCTACAACGTCCGTCTTAAGACGATACCTCTAATTAATTGAGGAAAATGAATGTGGTTTTTTAAAATATTTGTTTTTTTCCCAAAAAGGAAACAAAAGTTCAAGTAAAAAACAAATAAAATATTTTTTTAATTTTTTTGGTCTAACAATGATTGAATTTGCTCCTTTGTATTTCCATTATCAGGGATCACATAGTTCTAAGTAGAAAACTGTTTGTTTGAAAAAGTGAATCCGACAAGGATTGACTTTACTTTTACGTATTTTCATTCATGATGAAAAATCAGGGATCATGTAGTTCTAATTGTTTATTGTTGCATTGATACTCTTTTAATTTTTTAAATATTCATATTTTTAAGATTTTACAATTTTTAGAGTATACGATAATGTGAACGATCAGAGATAGTGTAAATCATAAATTGATATTGTAGGTTGTTTATGTGTTATTTAGATAAAAATATTCTTTAAAACATTTTTTGAAAAGGTGAGTGTATATATAAAAGAGGTGGCAAAAAGCAAAATTGTTAGGTTAATTTAGTGAGGCCAAGCTTTTTAAACAAGGGGTGTGGTATGAAAATGAGTTGTGTAAATAGCAAAGCTGCTAGGTTAGTTTAATGAGTCCAGGCTTTTTAAACAATTGGGTGTAGTATGAAAAGGAGGTGGGCAAATAATAAAGTTGTTAGATTAGTTTAATGCGCCAAAGTTTTCTAAACAATATGATGGGGTATAAAACAAGATGTGCAAATATAATAGTTGTTGGGTTAGTATGGACTTTTTCAACAATGGGGTGTTATAAAATAGGATACGCAAATAATAAAGTTGTTTGGTCGGCTTAACAAGTTCAAACTTTTTAAAGAATGAAATGTGATATAAAAACAAGGTATGCAAACAACAAAATTGCTAAGTAACTTTAATGAACTCAATTTTTAAAGAATAGGATTTGCATATAAAATGAAGTGGGCAAATAGAAAAGTTTCTGGATGGACTACTTCTTTTTGCACCTCCAAGCCTTCTTGAGGCACCCCATAATTTTAAAAAATTCCAAACTTACCCTTTATGGAATGACGAATTTAACCTTGAGGTTTAAGAAGGAATACAAAAGTAAATATGGAGGTGGTTGGGTATAGCTGTGCAGAAATTGGAAGCGTGAAGGTGACGGTGAGGTGTAGTGGCTGATTGGTGGCGTTATGTGGCGGTGGGCGCTCTTCGCGGCAGCGGACGAATGCGAATGCGGCGACGTGACGGAGCAATGATGGCAAAATGAGTTGCAGAACAGACCATTATGTAACTGTGCTACGGATCTGTAGCACAGTTGCGGAATGGTCCGTCCCGCAACTCATATTTTCTACGAAATGAGTTGCGAAACGGAGCATTCGGTAACTGTCCTCCAGATCCGTAGCACAGTTGCAGAATGCTTCGTTCTACAACTCATTTCGTACGAGACGTAACCCATCCCGAAATCGCAACCGCACCAAATCGCCCCAAATACTCTACAAATCCAAAAATATATCATACATACCTCAAATAATCCTCAAATGCATTGCTATTGAAGGTTGACGGAATAAAAATGGCCAAAAAAATGCATGACGAAACGGTGGTCGTGCTTGGAGGTGGCGCCGCAGAAGTGAAATGAGGAGAGGTTCGTAGAGAAGTAAATATGAAGGTTTTAGGATAAAATGGCATTTTGGTCTTCACAATACTATTTTAAGGGTATTTTAGTTCAAATTTATAAGTTTGAAGGTGTCCCAAGATGTGCTTGGAGGTGCAGGAAGAAGCAGTCTTTTGGATGAGATTAATTAGCCCATGTTTTTTTAAGCCCATAAAATTCGGGTTGGGAATAGCCTAACAAGGACGAATTCTTCCTCCAACTCCGTAGTTTCTTGGGGCACCTCCATATATTTAAAAAATTTTCAAACTGTCCCTCATATTTTATCGCGTAAACAAGTATACCCTTCCCAACCTTAAACCTCCGCACCTGCACACCTCCATACGTTTTTCCACCTCTATTCAAGAATATGCATCCACACCTGAACTAGTCGCCACTGTGAGGAGATTCTACTGTTATCGCCACCGTCGTCAGAGATTCTACTGTTATCGCCACCGTCGTCAACCACTACTGCCGCCGCCATCTACCGCTGCTGCCGCACTAGCCTGATTAGATTTAGAAGAAATTAGGAGAAGAACCATAAAGGTCTCCCAATGGATTGATAGGCTCTTTGATTATGTCATTGAAAAGCGAATGAAGGTGACTCGGATGGAAGAAAATAACTCAATTTTTTTTAAATCAGATGCCACTATCCAGTATACAAAAAGGTCTCAAGTTAATATTTTACAAACCGAATGACTGTCATCCGGTTTACATTTTATTTAAAAATGTAAACTAAATGACATCTCATCCAATTTATATAATTTTTCAAAATGTAAACTGGATGTAAACCGAATGAGGTGCCATCTGATTTACATTTTATTTGAAAATGTAAATCGGATGACACTTCATCCAGTTTATTTTTTAAAAAAATGTAAATCGGATGAGGTGTCATTCAATTTACATTTTATTTTGAAATGTAAATCGGATGATACCTCATCCGATCTATTTTATTTTTATTTTTTTTAAAAGTGTTCATTTTGGTCATTTTTATAAAGACAATTTTGGATTTTAAAATTTATCAAGGTGCATAACGATGTTATGGAGGCGTTATTCGTCCTTAACAAGATATCCGAAGACTCTATAAATAAGGCCCAAATCTTGAAATACATTTGCATGTAAATATGGCACATAGATTAGCACAGAAAGCAAATAAATAATGACAAATTCTTTCTCCATCTCCATACCCTCTTCCTCCACTTCCATAGTGAAAATAAAATTACTCATATATCCTTATCTTAAAATTGGAAAAGTCATTATTATCCTTCATCCCCTTCACCTCCATAACCTGCTTTTGTTCTTTATTTTCATTTCACCAAAACCAAGTCCCACCATTGCACGTTTCCATGCATCACCAACAACCTTCTGTCGTCATTCACCTTCTTAGTGTCGCTGCTGTGTAACCACCACGCTTCCACCCTTAACCTTCACAAACAACTCCTTTCATGCTCTTCCCACCATGCTTACATGCACCACACTACAATCTCCATGACTTTATCTCATTCCTTTTGCAACCACCACTTAAGATACTATATCTAGGTTTGTCATTATATGTGTGTATATGTTAGGGTAGTGAGTGAGAAATGAAAGTATGATATATACCAGTGATGACATCCATTTCACGAACAGTGGAGATTTGAGGACCATAGCAGAAGGTTTGGCCACTGATGCCAGCATTGGAGAGAGTTCCTCCCACTGTAAAGTACAAGTAATCAGTCAAAAAGAGAGGTGCAAGTCCATGCTCGAGCGTGGCGTGAAGAACATCGATCCAAAGTTCTTCACCTCCGACATCAGCGTAGTGAAAGTAACCAAGAGAAGGTCTATCAGAAAAAAAAAATTGTAAACCGGATGAGGGCCATCCGATTTACAATTTTTGTTCCAAAATGTAAACCGGACGCGGAGCATCCGATTCAGTATTTTTTTTTAGCAAACAGAAGGTCCTTTTGGTCATTGTTACAAGGACAATTTTGACATTTTTAAAACTTATGGAGGTACAGGTCGAGGGTATTGGGATGCAGAAAGAATAAGTCATAAATAATGGGCCCGACCGACGTTCATATAATTGGTAATTAAATGGATTATATGCATTTAAATAATCATATAAATTAATCCTAAATGGTGGTGGCCCATGTACATGCAAATTTACGTGCAGGTTATAAAACCTCATCTAGCCAATTCAAATAAAGCAACGTAAGGTAGCCCTACACGCATAGAACCTTAATAGAACATTGTCATATGCAATTGGGTTCGCAACCTTCTGGATTTTAACATCATCACTGGGTACCCTTCCTTTTTCATGTCATTCCTTTAATCTGTAGTAACTAACATATATGCAACTACACACAATGCTATAGAACGAAACCCGAAAAACATATGTCTGAAATCTTTTTTCTTTTTTTTTCTCTTCTAACATGTTTGTCTTTGTCTCTTCTTTACTGTTGTTGTTATATGTGAGTGCAACCTGTGTGTCCTTTACCTTAACGTTTCTAAATCAATAGTAAAAAGGGTTATGAGAGCCACTGAGTGAGTGAGTTTTTTCTGTGGGTGGGATAGTGCGTGGTGAATAATTGAGAATAACAAGGAGTTGTGAGGAGTTGAAAGTGAGTGAGTTTAAGAGTTGTTTTTATTTTTATTTCTGTTTCATACTAATTTTCGTTTTTATTTTAATTATTATTTTCATTTTATTTTTTTATTTTCGTCTTCTTGGAGAGTGTGAAGTGATAAAAAGGGTGTAGGAAGTAAACATGGCTTGGAGTCAAGTTTAGGGTTTAAGGTTTATATTTTTTCTAGAAATAAATTATAGACATATCTTTTTTATATTTTTTCTAGAAATAAATTTTATTTACAATGGCAAATTGAGTGTTTGACATTTTTCAATCATGATAACATCAAGTTTAACTTCACGTTCTAAAGCTTATAAAAGACCTTGTTCAGTTAGGAGTACACTTGTCTATAACTAATTGAAGTCATTGACTATAATCTTCTCGATCTCATAGTTAGGAGAAGTTATGATGATTGAATACTTTTATGTCGAACATATCAATTTGTATTGAAATTCACCTGAAAATATAAAAAATTTATCATATAAACACTACAATTAATAAGGACAGAGTCAAAGATCAAAAAGAAAGGAAATCAAACCATAAAAAACTATCATAATTTAATTAAAGTGTTAATAAACTTCAATTTACATCCCCAAGAAAACTTTAATAAGAAAAAGTTTTTTTGCAAGAGTTATAGAAAAAACTTAATAGAGATAACAACTTAAACACCACTCTATCAATAAAGTTAAACACTTAGTCAATAACTCTATTAGTTACTATTCATGTCATGCTGTTAAAGAGGTGTCTATTTATACAACTTAGTAGTAACTAACTCTCCATAATTACATTGGGTATCATATAATGAATTTTGTAAGTGCTCCACCTAAAATACAAAACACATTATATAATAGTGAATCTAACTGGTTATACAAGATGATGTTCCTCCATCAGTTGAATTCAAGATCCGCTTCATTAGACTCTTTATTATACACGATTTACTCAATTGTACAAGACACTTTCACTAAACAATAAATATATATAAATATATGCATATGTATTATTAAAAAAACCTTATTTAACAAAATGATAAAGATTTTATTAAACTTATTCAAACTTACAAAATTCATATATCTTATAACTCTGCTATAAATATATTTGAATTGCAGAAACTTGACAATAAGCAGTTTGAATAATACAAAGATAAGAATTACATATATTTCTAACAATACAAATATTTCTGTAACAATAAAAAAGCAAAAATAATGCACATCTTCAACTATTTCGTACATCAACTTAATGATTTTTATAATGTCGTAATCTTTCTTCGGTATCTTATAATTTTCTTCCAACAATATTTGCAAAGTACTAATGGAAAAACCATAATCATAATTTTTAGATCCTTTCTATAGTTAAAAATAGCTCAAGAATAATAAAGGAAACCTTAACTTTTTTTAGGAAGAAAATTCAATCATTAATATAACGTTTTTTACAAACTTAGAGCTCACTCTGTGTTGGTTGTTGTACTAGTTATTTATAAAATTGCATTATTTTCACAATGACATAAAAGTATCGAACTAGTTGTTCTATTTAGGAATGTAATTTGCAAATTTAGAAGAATTCACCCATGCCTCCATATGGACACACCTGAATCAATAACCATTTAAAAGAAAAAGGAAGCAAATACGAGAACCTTAATTTATTCAATCTGGAGCAGAAGTAATAGTTAAACCTTAATTTGTCAATTATATATATATATATATATATA
>Ga0099824_1003394_pt1 | contig 23292 bp, 14 predicted proteins | sample SiratrowhiteBW_FD_76837 | JGI IMG/M metagenome (GOLD analysis project Ga0099824, IMG submission 76837) | Root nodule microbial communities of legume samples collected from California, USA - Siratro white BW | ecosystem: Host-associated > Plants > Roots > Nodule | place: USA: California... | reverse complement strand
TATATTTGTTAATTGTTTGAACCTCTGTAGATTGCATTATAAGTTTCTTTAAAGAATTTGTATTCTCACATCGAAAAGAAAATTTTGAAAAGAATTAAAAAGGGTTCAATTCACCCCCCCCCCTCTTGAACTTGGGCCAAATACTTACTTTAACAAAGCCTATGAGAACTCTAATTTCTACAAGGAGAATACCAAGAAGTTCCATGACAACTTGATAGTTAGGAAAGACTTCGTGGTCGGTCAGCAAGTTTTGTTGTATAATTCTAGGCTCAAATTCATGGGTGGTAAGCTTCGTTCTAAATGGATTGGACCTTTTGTTATTACTAACATTTATCCTTATGGGACAGTTGAAATCAAAAGTGAGTCCACAGGAAAGAGCTTTAAGGTCAGTGGGCACCGGCTGAAGCCATTCTTCAACAATCCCTCTCTATTAGATACAGTCGTGGAGGAGATCTCTCTACTGAATCGCACTTCTCTTCCATCTTCCGCCATGACTTAGGAAGTTTTCTTTTTCTTCTCCTTTCTTACTTTTATTGTACGTGTCTGATCATATTGGTGATTTGATTGTTATGATCTTTTGCTTGCAACACATTGGGACACTGTGTAGTCTAAGTGTGGGGCGAAACTAGTTTAAATATTGTTTTAGGGCTATGTTTTCTTTATAGTTTTGCATGTTTCTCTGGTTTTCTAGACTTTGTATAGGCACTAGACACATACTTCACTCTTGGATATGAGTTGTTTGATACTTTATGGATTGAAATCCTTGTTTTTCTCTGCTAATCAACTTAATCATGAGGTTTGAGAGGTTGATTTGAATATAACAGATATACCCTGTGTGAGGTTGATTTGAGTCACTCTCTAATTTTTCTTTCTGTGTGTTATGCCTATTGATTGTTTGCACGATGGCCTTGGCTTGACTCTTTTTTATACAACTCAGTTCACATGCATGTTTTGAGATGATTAAGGCATTTTTGTTCTGAATAGTCTCTAGCCAAATAAGCATACCTTGCATTATTTCTTATGATTACCCATGTTGAGCCTACATTCCTTTTTTTTTTAAGCTCATTACAAGCCTTAAGGGAAAAACAATGATCACCTTCACCTTAGGGAATTTTGGAGCTTTGGAATTGTTTTGGGAAGAAGTTCTTGAATAAGTGTGGAGGTGTGTGTGCGCTTCATTCGATGATGTTTCTGGCTAATTGGTTCAGGATTTTATATTATTTATTCATATATATTGTTCTTGTTTTCGTTTTCAATTCAAAAAAAAAATAACAAAAAATTAAAAAAAAAGTATTATTGAGGAAAAAGGTATATGATTGATTTTGGAGGTTTATTAGGTTTCTGGATTCACTTCTTGTGCTTATTTTTGACTTATTCCCCATTGTTCCTTTAGTTCATCTGGTTTTAGCTAGTTATTTCATATTTCATTCCCTATCTTGTCCTTAGCCCCATTATAACCCTAAAAGACCTTATCATCTTTATGTGTGTGCGTATTGGGTGTTGATTTAGAGACTTGCTAAGTCTAATTGTTGCTTATTTTTCATTAGTGCATTAACCTAGACACTTGAGAGATACATTAATACACTGCATCTTGTGAGATTCTGTTGCTTTTGATTCACCTCTTTAGCTAATTGATTTTCTTGCTGTGTTTTGAATTGCTCGGATGATGATAATAGGTGTCTTGCCTCTTTGACTCTTCGTGTGTTGGATGTTGTCTATTCTTTTCTTTTCCAGGATTCATTGAAGAGATGTAAAGTTGTCCATTTGTTTGTTTTTGTTTCTATTTCTTTTTGTTGTGTCATTCTCTTTGATGGTTTTGGATTTATTCCTTGCTCTGTATCTTGATTTTGCCCTGGAGTGCAAAAGTCTAAGTGTGGGGGAATTTGATGAGTTATTATTTTTCTTATTTGCTTGTCTTTCTATACCTATTTTTATTAGTGATTTGAGCTTAACTAGCTATTATTTTCTCAAATTCACTGTTTGGGCAAAATTCGTAATTTTATTTAATTTGGATTTCCTGATCAAATTTTATTATTATTTTCAGGGCAGCTTTGGAATTTTATTGATTTTGGGATTCAATTCGTTCTCTCTAGAAAAATTGGTTCTGTATTTATTTTCTTGCAATTACGTTTTCAATTCAATTCTATCTCCTGTTTCAATTCCGTTTTGCGTTTAATCTTCGTTTGCTTCATTCGAATTCAATGGAAGGTTGATTTATACGGTTATATTTTTAATTCAGATTGCAATGAAACTTTGAGATTGTTGTTGTGTTATTTTTCCTCTCTTCATCTCTTAACTCCTCATCATTTTATTTATGTACTTAATGTTTTTACTGGTTCATGCTTAATGTTTCAATTAATGTAAAATTCATGTCTTTGTTTATGCTTAATGGAGTGAGTCACATGTTGCTGGGATGGAATGAATGATGTGTTTGAATGCTTAATTTGCATAAGAAAAACTTTCGTTAATTCTCGCTTAGTTGATTAATTAGGGTTTCATAAGTTGAGCAAGAATTTCCGTATCTTATGATAAGCGGACCGCAATCTAATTGAAAGGGTATTCTAATTCGGTTGTTGGTTTTTATTTTATTTTATTAAATTTAATTATTTCACAAACTCTCATCTGTGTGTTTAATCCTTTGACATAAAACTAGGTCCTTGGGAGACGACCTAGGAGTCACTTCCTATTACTATATTTATTTGATCGGATACGGCTTTCATCAGCTTGCATGTAGTGTTTAATGCTTCAATTTGGGTCTCTATTAACTCAATATCTTAATAGTATAATCTGATTGTTAGTCAAACCTTTGAGGTGCAATAAACTATGGAGCAAGAGATTGATATGTAAATTTTATATACCAATATTGTAGTGAACTAACTTAACATAAAGTAAATATTTATTTCTTAATGTGAAAAAATTATAGGTTATATGAATAGATATATTATTTTTTTACAAAATTCTTAAATGTCATGAATCTCCTCAAATTATATAAAGTGAAAAATATTAAACAATCTTTATGAATGATTATTTAACTATTAGATGAAATAAAATAATCATCTTATAAATAATATCAAGATAAACAAAGCATAGCCACTTCCCAAATCAAGCAAAATATATATCTATACTTAAACTATCTTTTTTTAAAAAATGAAGTAATACGAAACCTATCTATAGATCAACCCATAATATTTTACTTGAACATTTACAATTTAATGTTGATGTATGATTAGAAAATAAAGATTTTTCTTTTCTTTTATCTTGACTTTAATTGTTTATTAAGATACGGTAAATTTATTAAAAAAATAAATATATCTTTAATACACAAATTATTTTAATTAAATAAAGTTAATAATCTCGAGCAATAAAATATTCTTACTTTCATTGTTTTCATTGAAATCATAGTACGATGACATGAGTTTCATTGTATATTTTTCCAATAAAATTATGCTACTTAAGCACAATTTTAATTAAAATTAAAAATTTCATTGTTGTTCTGAAATTGTCTCTCAGTATACGACTTTTTTTTTTCAAATAAAATTGTGTTATATAGACATTACTTATCCACCTTCATAAATAAAAAAATATTTATTCTGATACTTAAAAAAAAATTGCACCGCAATGCTTGAATCTTAAAATTTTTAAATTTTAAATGTTATCATATTTCTAAGAATGGAAAAGTTTAACACATTACAGCAGCAAGGATTTTAAATTAAAATATAGTAATAACTAATGAGACCTTTTCTTATTACAAAAATAGCAAGGACATACAGTAATAACTAATGGCGTCCACTGAACACGTGCCTGTAGTCAAATTAATCACTGCAGTAGGCATTCTTTAGAAGTTGGGACATTCTTAGCATGGATTACATAACCTCTCTGATATTATGAATTTACTTGAATAGCTTTTAAGAATTTTTAGGAAAAGAAGGAATAAGATAACTTTTTGGTATAAGTTAAAACCAATTTATAAATAAATTAAAAATCATCCAAATAAATAATACAAAAGATTTCTATAATACATAAGTTAACTTTAGTTTCACTATTTTTATTGGCATTTTTATAGAAAAAAATCTAAATAAATTCTTATCTTTTATATTATATGGAGTTATATTACCTGCTTAATAATTAATCTATTGCAATCTTGGTTTGAATGTGGAAGGATATGTAGAAGACAAACATGAAGGTAGGTGAAGTTGAGGATTCTATGGAAAAGAAGAAAAAAACTAATGACACAAAGACGAGGTTTCAAACTTAAATATGACTGCGTATGTAGACATTACAATAATTGTAACATTTATCATTGTTTTAGTCATTTAAAAATAATTGCAAATTTAAAATCAAGTCTGATATAGTAAATAATTTAAGTCTCACTAAAACAATGATCATAAATAGTTAAACTTGATAACTGACTGTGAAATGTTAGAAGTGGTTAAATTGACGACTAAAATGAAAATAAATAATTAGATTTAGAGACTAAAATAAAAAATAAGTACTAACTTTAACACAAATAACAATAAACAACTAAATATAAAAAAAAAAACTAAATAAAAGATCAAAGTGACTTATTAGCTACCAATATTTTATGTAGTGATCAAATCTGAGATTTTTTTTTTTTTTTCAGATTTCTTTATCTATTCTAATCCGGATAGACATATTGTCACTTCATACTTATTCATCTTAATGAATGTTAATTCAAGTATTTACTGGCTGTCCCTGTTTTCTAACCATTTTCCAAACTCCATTTCTCATCTCTCCAACAACAATGGAATAACAACCAAGGATTGGTTATATGAATCAATCAACTGTCATAAGACTTAATTTATCACCCTTATTATTATTATTATTATTATTATTATTATTATTCACCTAGTTTTTACTAGTTCGTTCTTTGTTTCTATCCAACACTAAATCATTTCACCCCTTTTCAATTTCTTGCAAGTTTTCAAGCTTTAGAGAAAAAAAAAAGGGTGTACTTTGAATATGTTAGTTAAGTTGTTATTGAGAACCTACTTTTATTAAGCGTCGTGGGAGTGCTCTTTTGATCTAACTGAGGTGCCCACGACAAAAACACAAACAAAACCAAACAAGAAGAAATTTTAAAAAAATGAAAAACAGACCATAGGCTTTGCACTTCCCTATGTGCACGATTATATCAATTTTATTTTAGTATTAAGTATTTTTCCAACAATCAGTTCTCAATTGCAGTGAAGTGTTGAACGCAATTGGTGGGGCACAAAAAAAGTGAAATTAATTTAAGCTACAACTGAAATAGTAACATAAAATATTTGTGTCCTATAATTTTGTCCGTTATTTAACCATAATATGGGTTGAAATTACACATAAGACTCGAATTCAAGCCCTGAGTTAAGAAATTTGAGCAAGATTGCGAATTTGGAAGCTTAAAATGTAATTGAGTTTGATTACAGTACAGTTGTTAAACAATGACAAGATAAAATGTTTCCATAAAAGCTTAACCTCAAAGCAACAATGACTTTACTACAAAACGGTAACGGTTAGATTTTGCTCCGTTTGCCTTGTTGACCAGCATCTTGGTTAGTGTCCAGAAACAGTGGCAGAGGTCGTCAATGGTGGCTTAGGTTTTACTCCTTGTGTATTTGTCATCATCTTTGGGTGTCATTTTTCGAGTACGAAATAATAGGTTCAATATTGGTTCATGGAAGTTTCGTTACATATGCAGGTTTCAATTGAGTCATTTTTGTATGGATACCAAACAGTGAGTGATATTGTACAAGAGGAAGCTTCCTTTTCGCTTCTTTCCTTCCCAATAAATTATCATCCCAACAAATCATGCAAAGGTGAAAGATAAACAAATTTTGATTACTGACCATTCGTTTAAGCGAAATGAGCACCAGTCCGGGGATATATTTTGATATTGGCAAGAAGGCTAAAGGTTTCTTCAACTACTTATTATTATTCTTGTTATTATTTTCATTTTAATCTTTCAGCATAATGAATTACAATTTGAGTAATATTTTAACACAGATTTTGCTTACTTTTTGTGATAGATGTTCTGCACAAGGACTACTCAAATCTATCACCAATTCACTTTCATTACCAGTTCATGGACTACAACGTAGACCTCTCTTGTCAATGTAATGTGAATTTCAGCTCAATCTTTCTCTTCTTTTCAATTCTACTTCTGATTGAAAGTTGAAACAGGGTCATGGTTTTTACTATTTTTTTTAATGTTATTCAGTTGAAAGAAATGATCAGTTTATGTAGATAACAGATGAGTAAGCTGATATTTTGTTCTTGACAAAAATGTTCAATTTTCAATTTAATTTTCGTTTAAATTATATCATGATTCAGTCCTCTAACTTTCAGACTTGTTTCACTGAATTCCTCTCTCTCTAGGGATTAATGTGGAATAATTTTGACTAATTCAATTACTAATCATGTACATTAAAGGTTGAAATTGCAAGTTACATTTTCAATGACCAAAACACCATTTTACTCCAAACAAATATCAATTATAGATTGAACTCTAGACCACTTTTCTGCAACCTTCATTTTATTTTATTTTTTTTTGTGAATTTCAGTCTTCATTCCATTTCGTTTAGCATCTTCAGTTAGTACCTCACAAGTCATATAACCATATATGGCATCAATTAGTTCTGGAATTTTTCCACAATCACTGAGAGAGCCACGTGAATTTCTTAAAAAGCCATGGAATTGCATGCAACATGTCTGACTTTAGTGTTTTTGCTCTTGCATCCATTACAGTAAATGAAATTCTGCCTGGATTCAGGAGCCTTTTCAAATGCACCATACCTGATTCTGGGAAGGTAAAATTGATTTTCGCTTTCCTGCATACTATCAGTATCACCACACATTGTTTGATAAACTTGTAATGTGAAAGTAAAATGTTGAGTTTTTCCAGCAAGTTAAAATCAACTTATGCCCTTTAGTTTTAAAGAAGTTAGGTGGATAAGTTGATTTTAGCTTACTTAAAATGTAATTCATTTTTTTTATCTTCTTTAATAAATCCTTATTAAGAAACTTATTTACACATAGCCTTAAACATTCTATTTTTTTGCTGCATCTGACTATTTTCTGTAATCATCGTAGGTAGAACTACAACACTTCACTAAATACACTGGAATTACTGGATGCATTGGACTAGAAGGAAACTTGGAAAAAGGATATGACCCTGTTCTAAACTTGTCGGGTCTTGTGGGAACAGACATCTTGTCCCTTGGAGCCAATGTTGCTTTGGACATACCAACAAGAACATTCAGTAATCTGAATGCTGGATTAGGCCTCAACACTCCCTTCCTTGTTGCTTCCTTGACCATGTGAGATATGTTCTACCAGAACTATAAAAGCTAAATTTATCAGAAAATGTATAGAATTTAATCATTACAGCTTAGTGTTATTATACTCTTGTTGCTTTCTGTGGTGCAGGCACAGTTTCGACATTCTGAAAGCCTCCTGTTACCATGAAGTGAACCCCCTAAGCAGGACTGCCATTGCAGCAGAGCTGAAGCATAGCTTGTCAATGGGGGAGACCAGTGCCACCATTGGTGCTCAGCATGCATTTCTTCCACAAACGTTAGTAAAGGCTCGATTTGACACCTTTGGCAAGGCAGGCGCTGTTATTCAACAAGGGTTCTGGGAGAGATTTTATGTGTCTATGGCTGGAGAAGTGGATTTTAAGACCACAGATAATAATTTGCATCCCAAGGTTGGAGTCTCTGTGGCTTTAAAACCCTAGTCAATGCCACTCAGATAAGCTTTCATCTCCAATTCACAGGTTGTTGGATCTAAGGAGACTTCTAAATGATGGCACCGAAACGGATGAAACTTTTCGCCATCCATTTTCTTCAATATTCAACACCAGTATGAGTACCAATATGCCATATCTAGTTCTACTACTCATACAACAATTTTTATAAATAAAATTATTATAGTACTAGTGATAGATATTTATTTTTATCTTCTTTACCAGTTCAAGTTTAAACTAATTCGTGCTTATTCTTGTAGTTGAGTCTCTGAAGCAAATAGCTCCAGAATTACTTCTTTTCATGGATGAGATGGTAGTTTCCGTGTTACTTCTGTTCTTTAATTAGCTGTGAATGACTTTATTATTTCTAAAATGTTAGTGGTTTTATATTTTCTTAGAAGAAAAAGAAGTTAGCACTGCATTCCAAGCAAACCTTCATATTCAGAGGGAAATTTTTATAAAATAACTTCCTTGGTTACTAATGAATTTAAAGGATTAGCACGAATCATTCTCCAACTGTATATAAGAAATTTATGTGCAACTTCCACAATCTAGACAAGTTATATATACAGATACTTGATAGTTTGATTATGCATGATTCAAAATAAAGACCACAGAGTATACAGTATTATTTGACAGTCTGAAAGTATAAATAAAAAAAGTCCTTAAACTGGTTCTCCAAAGATTTTGGCCAACAAATCAATCCCTCAAAGATAAAAATCAAATCGAGGATCAATTTAGCAGTTTATTCTAAAACCATATCACAAAACACTGCAAAGAAATAAAAGTATATAGCCACATACAAACGAAATATAAGATGTTGGTGGAGTAGAAGCTACTCATGAGAAGCCTGAAGAAGGCCATCACGAATTTGGGTAGCAACATCACGAACAGCACCAGGTCCATGTGGAATGAACACAGCAGAAGACTTTGAGGCAGCGCCAATTTCTTTCATAGTGTCAAAATACTGAGTGACCAGGACCATGTCCATAACATCTTTGGCAGTGGTCCCAGGTACATTCACTGAGAATCCAAGCACACTGTCTCTCAATCCATCCACAATTGCTTGACGTTGCCTAGCAATACCCAGCCCAGCCAGATATTTAGATTCAGCCTCACCCTCAGCTCGTTTAATTACCAAGATCTTCTCTGCCTCCGCCTTCTCATTAGCTGCCACCCTCAATCTTGCAGCTGATAAAGGCCAAAAAAGCAGCATAAAAAAATAATTTCATCCATGACCATGTTAGCATAAAGCAATCAACAGAGGAATCAGGTAAACTATAAACACAAACAATCCTATGAGTCCAAAATTGCACTTCATACGATATTTAGTTAATATATACAATGTTGAGTTGATTTAATGAAGACAACCTGATCCATATTATATGGCCAAAATAACACAATCTAATGCCTAAACAATATTTCTGCTATAAATTAGATTAAGGATCTAATACTCAAGAATAAGAGGTTGCAAAGTGCAAGTAGCTGCATATATAATCAACCCCTTTCGAATAATAAATAAATTATGGGCAGAAAATGAACATACAAGACTCAAATAACATACCGGCATTGATTTCATTCATAGCTCGCTTCACACGGTCATCTGGGTCTATATCAACAATCAGTGTTTGAACAATTTCGTACCCGTAAGCTGACATAGCCTATGAGGACAATAAAGCATAATATTCAAATTAACATAAATTCAGAGTTCATCTTATAAGTAAATGATATATTTTTACATTTAAAAACAACCTTCTCAAGTTCTTCTTCCACAGCTCTGGCAATATCATTTTTCTGCTCGAAAGCATCATCCAAGTTGAGCTTTGGAACACTTGCCCTAATTACTACAATGAGAATAGAAATTTCACCTTAGCTAATCAAATATGCTTAAACCCCACTTGTTTTAGGCTTCTGTTACTGAGTATTATGGTTTATATACCATCAAAAACATATGCCTGAAGTTGGATCTTTGTATTGCTAAGCTTGTAAAAAGCATCATTGGCCTTCTCTGCCAGGGCACGATATTGAATTGACGCAACAACAGTAACAAAGACATTATCCTGTAAGCAGACAAACATTTAAACTGATCAACTTCAATTCAACGGGAAAATATAAGAAATGTTTACAGAATAACATGTAATACATAGAGAACTGAAAGTAACCAGTACTAGTGAAAGACAAATGAACATACAACAACAAATCAAGCCTTTTCCCACTAGGTGGAGTTAGCTAGACAGCTACATAGACTAAATGATGCCATAGTATATTATTGATAATCATGTCTTAGACTAATCATTGACCTCGAAATCTTTTTCATTAGTTTGACTATAGTTTTTCTAGATATCCCTCTGCCTTTTGCAATAGTACTGCCCTCTAGCTGACAACGAAACAAGAGTGACAACCAAATAAACTTAATAAAAAATCTCCATGCCAAAATGAAAGTATTTGTGGCTATTAAAGACCAAGAAATGCCTTAAAATATTGGATATAGTTAAAGTGTTAGGCAAAAACAAAACCTTTGTCTTGGTCTCACATCGAAGATCCAATTGTTGTAGTCGAAGAGAGAGATGACCAGCAAGACTTTTCCCAAGGAACCAAGGCATGCAATGGCATCCTGGCTGAAGCACCTTCTCATATCGCCCAAATCTTTCTTTTACAGCAACTGTAGATTGCTCAACTATCACGCAACAAAAAAGATTCCCCATTGCTGTTAACTGCAATATTCGAGTGTATAAGCACTAACTCAACAAGATACAGAATTTTGAAGAGGGCAATTGTAGAATGCATGATCTGAATGCAAGAAATTGAAGGATTTTGACTAAACGCGAATAGCCAATATACAGCCTAAATATGGACACAACAAGGTCAACTACAAATTATTTCACACATTACAAAAATCAACAGCAAAATCTATGGATACACATTGAGTTACAGTCCTCAGCAGGAGAGAAACCAGTATTCATACCAACCAAAGTCCAACAAAACTTACTGGTATATTAATGCACTGGAAATGAAGTGTAGTAAGGTTGAAGATGAAAAGCATTGATAACCAAAATATCTTATCAAGGAAACATTGATTCTGTTATTCCCACAAGCTAATCAGTGAAGGGTATGCAACATGAATAGGGTAAAAGAGTTTAACCATTAAACACAGAGAATTAGAGAAAGGAAAAGTTAGAACTTAGAAGCAAAATAGAGAGGATCAAAATGGCACCTCAAAGATAGAGGCTTTCAATGCAAAGCTGACTTGGGAGAGCTCTTGCTTAAATTATAAGCAAGAAGGAGCTCTTGAAAACTGGGAGTAGACAAACTTGCACCACCATAAGCCATGACGTATTTGATCTAAGCGTATATTCTAAAATCATTGGGATACACATATATAATTTATATATTGTCTGTCAAAAACCCAGAATTGCATGGTAACTGCCATGACAAGCCAATTACAACACAACTTGGTCAAGGAGATTTTACCAATCACAATCCTCCTGCTCATACAACCTAGAAAATATTTATTTGTGGGACAGGGTACACAAAGTCCAACCTTAAAAATATATAAATAATTACCGAATGGGTACAAACAACCATTGCACACAAACTACGCACAGTATTGAAGTTTTTTTTTATTAAGTTGGGGCAATTTTTTAAAAAAATTATTAAAATAGATTATTTTTTAAAAAATTAACACTATTTTCGCCTGCAAAATTGCTTTCGGCCACCCTTCTTTTATAAATTTTTAATGATTTATCTCTTTTAATTTGAATTTTATTTTTTCAGAAATAAAGTATTGATACTTAAAATAATTTTGTATCATTTATAATTTACAAATTAATTTTATTTTTATATTTATAATAATTTTATTGTATAATATCAGGTTAATGTACCACTCACTACCATATTAATATATGATATATATTTTCGATTTTTTTATTTGAAAATATATATAATTAAAATTAACATGAATATTAAGTATTATTTTTTTAAAACAAAATAACTTCAAAATATTTTTTTTTTCCTAATGATAGCCTTTGAGTTGATCCAATCATATCTCCTCTTATAATAATTATTAAGTTTTGTAGATAAAATATAGAATGAAGATGTACTTGTAATTCTCAAGTTATTAAAAACGTAGAGATAATTATGACGAGTTTAATAAGTTATATATATATATATATATATATATATATATATATATATATATATATATATTATTCTTTTACCTAAATATTGTAAAATTATATTTAATATTATGTCATTTTTCAGTTAAATTTTATTTTCTCTGTATATTTAGGTACAAATTACATGTGTTTTCTCCGTGAAATAGTTAATTAGTATTTTAGCCCATATTAGAATACTAACATCTTTACTTAAACTTTTGTTCTTCACAAATTGATTAATAATAAACTTTAGATTTTAGTATTACTGTAGGGATGTTTTCCTTCTAGGATGATGACTATTAAATTTAAACTTAATGCAGAGACTTAATAATATGTTTTTCTATTCTTCATAAACTATTGGACTTTGTTTATTGTCTTTAACAAAAGAAATTTAATATTTCTGTATGGAATAAATTTTTTATTTTAATTTCGGCCCCAAAAGTGTTTGAGATAAATAAAGTCCTTTAAATCAGGCTTTAAAAACCAAAAGTAAGAAAAAAAAATTTATTAGGGATAAAAAGGATAAAAAAATATCATTAAAAGCGTAATCTAATGATTTATCAAGAATAAAAACATATTTAACCATGGAGTTCGAATAATTTACATATTTTCACCATTAGATAACCTTTGATTGGTTTTAAAGGTTCAAATGGTGGGTAAACGTATTCTCTTTCAATACTTCATAAGAAATAGTTCGGGACAAGTATAAAATTTAATTCTTTAATCTATTAAGTAATACATATGTAAAACTTGAAAATTTGTAATTGATGGATCAAAATGTGACAGCACATGAGATGGTGTGACATCTAATTCTTCAATTCATTATGCATTATGTATTATATACAATCTTTAATTTTTAATTACAAAGTTTAACTTTTAGATATTTTATGTTGTTAAACATAAAAAAAATATATATATCTTTTTATTTTAAATTTTAAGTGGTATGATCCGTTTACCCTATCAATTTATAGTAGGTTAGAATGAGTTAATATTATTTTTTAAATTACATATTAAGTGAGTGTGATGAAATAAATCTTATTTATAATTAAGACAAAACACACTTGTACATTTTAATAACCATACTACGCTGAATTTGTTTAATGTTAATATTATGTACTTTTTTTTTATATGCTAACCTAATCTGACGTAATTATATGATAAATTAATTATATGTACATTTAAAGTCACCCCCACATATTTATTTGGAAGTAATCAACTTGATTTGATATTTATTTATTAACAGTTTTACTGTAAATAAGGTAAAAAGTAGACATTATTATATTCTTAAAATTAAAAAATTAAATGTAATTTTTATTGATACGAAACCAAATTTAAAATAAATAATGGCACTCAAAATTTAAGTATTTTCCAAATTATAGGATATTTTTATAAGTGGAACTTAACGTATCACCAAATTATGTCTCCTTCAGTTTTCTTATTATTTAGTTTTTTTGAAGTAGTCAATATCAAATACCTAGTCTCACACCATTTTAAAATCTTTTGAAGGATTCTATTTCAATACTTTGGCCAATTCAGACACATCATTGATCACCTCGTGAATTACTGGTTATATACTAATTAAAATGAGTAAGTATATACTAATTAAAATTATTTTTTATTTATTAAAAGGTAAAATTGATTAAAATTTATATAATGATATAGTTTCTGACAACCATTATGCTAACACTTTTACTTGATATATGTATGACAAATTATTTATATGTAATATCTTAATTGGGCATAATTTTTAGGTTTAATATTAGTTCCGTTAGCAATTTTGTTACTTTAAGTATAATAATTCAAACATCTTCGTTATTTGAATTATATTAACTAATATTTTAATTTACAGCATAATATTAATTTAAGTAGTATTTTTGTTAACTTAAATTATCAATTATTATTCTGCATTTTTAGTTTAATATTAATTCAATCGGCATCTTTTGTTATCTTTATTATATTAGTTAACATTTTTCATTTTTAACATAATATTTTCCAATTTTAGCTAATTATATTAATTAAAAATAAATATAAATTAATACAATCAAGATAATAACTATACTAATTAATTTTTTATTAAGTAAAAATAAAAATAAATTCAATTATTATTTACAGATGAAAAAATTAATTAATATAATTAAAATCAAATTGAACTGATATTAAACCTATGATAGTATTATTAGTTCCTTCTTTTATTCACTTTTTTTTTCAGTCTAAAAAAATGTAGCCGGAGTGTGTCTCTTCCTTCAAGTTGAGTTTGCTTCAACTTTGGGATAGTTTTGATTGATAAAGAAGAAGGAAAATGGAGTCTATTATTTAGTATTAAAGCATTATTTGATTTTGTTTAAATAAGATGGAACCAAATAAACTAATACCTCTTTTTTCATAGGAGAATATAAGATTTAATTTGATTTTCATATTCATAATGGGCAATGGATTAATTTATTTAAAATTAAAACTGGGTACATTGCAGCAAGTAATAGTAGAGTGGAACCAATATTGGTGTATGCATGGACATGATGAAGGTAAGTTCTGAATCTGCTCATTATTTCGTTATTTAAACCCTAAACCACAAAGTTATAAAGTTACAAGAAATAGTATATATGTACGTAGATCTGTTCTAGCTAGTATCCAGGCTTTGCTGCATGTTTGTATTTGTAGGAATTGGCCCAGAAGAGAAAGTGAAGGAAGTTGAGTACACTGAGAACACACATCAACCAGTAAAACCTCTCAAGGTGATAATGATTCAAGTTGGCACCCAAAAGCCATGGTGTGTGTCCAAAAGCTGCTGTGACCTTGTTGATGGTGGACACAAGAACTGTGCTGAGGAAGTACCCCATGGCCAGTGAGGCCCATGAGAGTGCTGTTGCCAAGGACCTCATGCTCCAGGCTGCCTCGGTGAAGAAGAACTCCATCATGCCAGCCAAAGTGAAAAGATCAGCTGAACCAAGAAAAATGTATTGTATGGCCACCCAAAGGAATGTTATTGGGAGGGGTTTCGTTGTGTCCAACAAACCAAACTTTGCAGCTGTTTTCTTTCTCTTGGTTTCCACCAAAGCTGCCACCGCCATTGCCACAATGGAGAGGAATAGGCCTGTCCCTATTCTTTGTAGATGTGTGATCCCCATTTCAGTGTTGGTTACTTTTCTAGCAAATGGAACGATGATGTGGTTGTAGAGTGGGGCAAGGATCATGATGAAGACCACAGGGAACACTGGTAGAGAAGCTGGTGGGACCTTGAAGGAACCAAGCATGGTGTTCATAGTGGCTGACTGTTGGACTGAGAATGTAGATAGCTGAGCTAGGCAACAGTTTAGCATTATTGTGGACATAAATATGGGAAGAATCCTTATCACAATCTTCACCTCTTCCACTTCCTTCACTGTGCACTCTAACATTGGGTGAACTGGTTCTATCACTGCTTTGTTAAGGAATTTAAGGCTCTCAGTCAGAGTTTGGCCTGGAACCTCTTCTCTAGTCCTACTTTCTTCTCCATCTTCCCTTTCAGCTGTATGGGATGGACTTGTGGCCATGCTTATGACAACATTGCTTGAATTCCTGGATTTGCAGTTGTTGCATATTGCTGCAACAAGAACCTTCAACACAGAAAATTCCAAGCAGATTGTTAGCATTTTATTTGACTAGAAATGAATTGTGTAACATACTTATTCTTAAGTATACCTTGAACATGGATGTAATGGGGCTTCCCGTTGGAATCTTGGTCCTGTACTTGAGTGAACCAAGAAGAAAAACTGGGATGGAGAGAAGTATTGAAGCAGTTGAGACTCCTAAACCCCACTGCCATCCCTTATTGTCTTCAATCCATACCACAAAAGTTACTGCAATTAATGCTCCACATGACAGGCTGAAAACAAAGTAATTGAAAAATGCTGATCTCTGCTTCCTTCCCTCTGGGGTATTCTCATCAAACTGCTCAGCCCCATGAGGAGGAAGTGAACCTTTTATACCCCCTACTCCCAGAGCCACTAGATAGAGGCCTGCGAATAGCATAACTGAGTCCCCACCATAAATTTTATGGCATGGACTGTCGGTGATTCCTATAACGCAGTTTGGTGGTTTCAGTGATGGCTTGTGTGCTTGTATTGTGAGCATTAGTAAACCCTGTGTCCATCAAAAATTTCACTTTTAAAATTATGATCTAATATAACCGCATGGAACTGCTTGTATTATACAGTTAATTCCTAATGAGCTTCAATTATTTGAGGACTTCATTGAACTTAACATATTTGATCAATCCATGTTTCTTTAGTAAAGTTGTTTTCATTTGCTGTTTTGGTGGCGTCTGATAAATCGTGATGATATGAAGAAAAGTTATTTTGAAAATTGGCTCATTGGAGTTTCACTTGTTAACTGTTTTACACGGAGGAATAGTGATATAGTGACTCAGAATCTGGTTACTAGAAGATTAAGCACAATCGAATCTTGCTTCCTGTTCGGTGCACCAGCATCTAATGGCAATAAATGATGGTCCTGCCTCTTTTGTCTTTCTTCTACTCTGTCATTTTAATTTTTGAGTTGGTTGAGGATGGAAAAAGGGTCCCTTTATGTGGGGATACTAGTACTGTACTAGACTGAAAGTCTATCAAAATCCTGAACATGTGGTTTTCTCATAATAGTAATCAATATTTTATTTATTACATTAAAGGGTAATTACCTACCTAAGTACAAATTATAGGTGGTTAAAATTCTCCTTTTTCAATAAAAGTTTAGGTTCTCTTTTCTTTTTTCACTTTTATTGTTGACACGTAGTGACATTCAAAGCTACTAGACTAACTTATATAGACGCTAACGATAGAAGCTTATGAGAACTTACCATGAATTCTATAGCAGCACTTATGAGATAGATGGAGTAAGTAGTGATAAAGGCATCAGCCAGAAAGCCCCCAAGAATAGCAAGGAGGAAGGATGTTCCCATGAACTCAGTGACAATGTTGGCAGAGGTGGATGGTGAAAAGTGCATGAACTTGGACAGATATAAAACAAGGTTGCTTGCATTGGCAAGATATGCTAGGTTCTCCAATACCTCCGCAGCTGGGGTTTGTCATGTTGGAAATTTACAAACATGTTATGCATATATACCAAAAACAATATGGAAATTTTGTGAAGGAGAAAAACGATTAAACAGTATATAGTTAACAGAAGTAGATTTCGTAGTTCCAGTTACTTATATCAACATTGTTGTTAGAAAATGAGAGAAACATGAAAAGTGTCACCAGACAGTACTCACCTAAAACAAAGGAGGCTGCAAGCATGCCACCATGACGTCCTTTGATGGCTGGCCTGTTCCTCCAATCTACATACCCTTCCCATACGGGCACCTGTGCTTCTTCCTAGAACAGTTTTCTCAGTGGTGTTAAAACCAACTAGTGCTATATATACTAAAAAGTAACATAAACAAGGAAAAAAACCATATTGGAAATTATGTATGAGAGTTTGATTTATACCATCCCGAACTCAATTGTTATATCCTGTATTTATCTTACTCTTGAATATGGTTATGAAGGAGAGATTGGGATGGTGGTGGCAGAATACTTGATGAAGAAGACTTGGTATATCCTGTGAGGAAGCGGTGAACAGAATGGCATTTATAGCGGGGGAAATGGAATTTGTGATAGAAGAGGAAAGGTCTAGACTATATGAAAGCAACCAGTCATTCTCCTGGATCCTTTCACCTTGCATTAATGCTGATGTTGACTGTTTCTACCGTTACTTTGTCTTTCTTGGTTCCTTTCATTTCTACACGAGGCCATGCCGGGAAAGCACGTTCCTCTAGGGTAACCAACTTTTGGCCCTATATTTGTTTTGAATCTTCTCATTTCTTCTATATGTTTCCTGTTAATTGTTTAGTTGCATATTGAAAAGATAAGGTTATACATAAATGGAAATGATAATGATGGAAATGAATCCAACTGAATTAAAAATTTAAAAACCGGAGATGTTGGTTATGCATGTTGAAGGTGGCGGTAGATAATTGCATGAACAAACCATGCAGTGCGTTGAAGTTGAAGTGTGGTCATATTTAGCAAGGCATGGACATTAGGGCAGAAAAAGCAGAGAGAAAATAAAATTAACAAGTGGGCAACATTATTGGACAAAAGGTCATAGTTGCATGATGGTGAGCGTGAAGGTAAAGTTAGGGAGAAGTTTTTCTCAAGCATGTCCCACACCGCTCTTACTCCCACAAGCACCCATGATTCGTTCACATAGTGGCTATAAGTCCACTGTGTCTTTATGCTAATCTCAAAGATGAATGATTTGCCAACTTCACTAAATCTCTTAAACGATCTTATGTACAACCTTTCCTGACCAGTAGAAAAACAAGGGGACCATTTTTCAAAAACAATTTTGAGAACTCTCTTGTGGAGGTCATGTGAATTTTGTCTCGTTTCAATTCCTTGTGATCGCTTTCAAGGTGTGTGTGGATGTTCTCTAAGGGGGCATTGGCTTTTAGAACATGGTAAGTAGCAACCAATTATATTGAATGGTATTTTTGATGGTTAGAGTATGTATTTAAGTATCCTTTATGGCCACCTTTGGTGTCCCTCTTTCTTGATGATAAAAATATGTGGGTGGGCAGAGTACTGTGTATGACTGTTGGGTCAATGAAATCTCCAACTTGTGTGGCTAGGTAGGATCCCCATAACAATGCCTCCATAGCCTTGTGCCACCATTTAACCTAATGCCGTTTCATTGCTACCTACTGTGTAGCAAACGTATATAAGGGTGAGTTCAAGTCCTTAGTGTAACTTATTTTAAAATAAATATTACTTATTAGTATTTATAAGATTTTATCTTTAGAATTGGTTGGTAACCTAGTTTCACGTTAAATAAAGATGTGAAAGATAAGGATCATATAATATAATGAAAAAAACTAACATATTTAATATGTTCAAGACTTTAGATTAGAGATGATATTAATTCTTTGTATAAATTTAACTCGTATTTTATTGTTATTGTATTTCTCTGATAATTTTTTTTAGAAGACCCAATCTAATAAAAGTTTATTTCTTTTTGATAAATGCTTTAATTTTTTAAAATATCTCGTTTTTTTTTTTTCAATTTTCTTGCAGGGTTTTATATTTCCGAATAAGGGTGGCTCTAAAAGGTAATTAAAAAAAGGGAAAGTCAAGTTTGCTTCTTATAAAAGTGTAAAAACAAGAAAGACAAGATACAAATGCTCAGTTATATTTTTATATATAATTACTTATGTTACTGAAATAATAGGTATTTTAAGTGTTTTTATAAATATTTGATTAGAAGAAACTACCATGATCAATTATGAACTGCTCATAATAAATAAAATCATATAACTTTCTTCTATTTTTATCTTTTCCTCTTCTCTTCTATTTCATTTTTCTTACCAAGTTAGCATTGCAAGAATTAGTCTTTCGACAAAAAAATATGGTATTTGTGGTTGAAAATATAAGAACGAGGTAGCAATTGAATAGCATGTAAGGTTACCTTTTTTTTTTGTACTTTTTGCTTAGTGGTGTGGATGTTATACTATACCCTTTATCTGGCTTTTGAATCCAAGTCACAGACTCAACAGTCATAGCTTATAGTGACTCTGGTGGATGACTTAGTAGAAGAGATGAAATAAAAAATGTTTGTGAATGGATAAGTTTTATCTACAATTTTGTCCATAGTCGTATATCTTTCATAAATTAGAATGAAAAATAATATCTAAACTCAAAATACAGTTTCTACAATGAGAGATCAAGTGTCGTGACAGAAAATACGATTATACGAACCAATGGTTGGTTGTATATAAGGTTGCCCCTGCGATAGGAAGTGTGATAAATTGAGAGGTGAGAGCCCACATTAATTATTCAAACCTCAGCATGAGGGTATGATTCCATTTTCTTTTATGTGGGGACTAATTGTGTTATTTATTTCACATACTGTATTGAAAGTTGTGACTCTGGATAAAACTGGGTAGGTATAACAGATAGAAGTCCACGTTGGCATCTTCAACTTGCCATTTGTGTGTTTTGGGGGTAACAAAAGGTCCAGTTAATGATTAAGTAGCATTAAAAAAAGAACTTTGCAAATTGCTAGCCAATTCATCCATGATAATTGTTGCAAATTCTGCTGTTCAAAAAGACAAATATTTGTGTTATCGACACAAAGCAAACCCTTATCTTTTTTGCGTTAGTTCTAGAAAAAAAAAACAATTTATAGTTGAATATGGCATCAGTGAAAAATTTGAGATGGCTGCAAAATTACTTTATATTTGAATCTGTTTGAAAACCGAGATGAAAAAGTTCAGAAATAAACTTTACAACAAAAAACCTAAGAAAAACTCCTTCATGATTCCTTTTATCCATAATGTTTTAATGGAAAACTAAAGTAACTGAATAGTTCTGAGTCTTAGAAAAGTTGTTATCCATATTGGAGCAATGTGTGATGGAGATATATAAGTTTAAGGGCGATGGAGTGGGTTATAAAGTTGGAAAGAGGGACGTGAATGAAGATTGTTAGTTAATATTTTGGTCCATGCCGGGATGATTCTTTTTTCTAGTTTTGAATTCAACAGTCTTTTCAGATATGTCTCGGAGAGATGTGGTCCATTGAAAGAGCTATGACATTGGGATTTCACACACGTTGGGTGACAATAAATTGCGCCAAATGTCTTCTTTCCAGTAGAATATTCAAGGAATCCACCAAGACTTTTCACTTTTCTCCTCCCTAAATTACTCTTATATTGACTTCTATATTAGAAATATTCATAAGTTAATTTTATAGAGTTAAATTAGATTAAAATTTATTTTTTAAAACACTATCATTATTTTTTACTATTTATCTTATTAATCATGTTTATTTGAACTATTGCTTCATTTCTTTATTTCTTTTTAGGTAAAAAGAAACATACCATTAAAAGAAAAACAAACAAGCAATTGATTAGGCCAAACTCATACAAGAAAATATAAAATCAATTTCAAAAAGCATTTACAGAAATATTTTCTCCAAATAAACTTACAAACGATTGAGCTTATACTAGAATAGTATCATAATATAATCTCTAAAACTCATCCAAAAACTAATTTCTTGAATAATTTTTATGTTCGGTAATAATAATATGTTATTAAGAAATAAGAAACACTACCACACAATACTTTTATCAGACCAAGGATATTTTCCAAGTGTTGTTTAGTTTTCTCTGTACATATGATGATGAATTGAATTGGTGCCAACATGTTCAAATAATTCAGCCATTACATTGGACCTTGGTTCCAACACAAAACTTTTTGCAAGCAGAGTGGCTCCAAAGATTCGTAAGATAAATGGGTACGCAACACTCTCATTCAACATTTTCTTCCTTCTTCTTTTCTTCCCTTTTTTTGGTAATGTCGTATCAAGCAGGGACTTTCTATTTAGAACATGAGGTTCACCGACTAGAGCTGGTACAATTTCATTTATGTGGGCTTGCTTCATCTCTGTTTTATCATGTCACTGACCACATTCAACCACATTCCTCTGTCGAATTATGTCCTCTACACCAATAGTAATGGACTTGACCCTTAAGGCCCATAAGTTTCATCCACTGATGTTGTAGCTTCCCTTATGCCCATTTTGGTTTAGTGTTTTTCTTTTGACCACCCACAAAATATCTCATTTTTCAAATTGGATATAAAAACCATGATATGGCGTTTAGATTTCTAAAAATCTTCTCTTACGAGTTGAATTTTATCACAATGAAAAATGTTTGTGGTTGTTGAGTTTTACCACAGTGAGACATATTTGTACCATTTAAATTAATTACAAAACAAATTATCAATTTTAAACAAATTATCAAATTTGATATTATTGTTAGATCTTTTGAAAGAGCATTCCATGGAAAAATTCAATATGTTTTATGGTTGTTGGAGTTCTCAAATTAACTGAAGATAAGGTCTTTCAACAATTTATAAGTAAGTGTAAATTTCAACTTACAAGCCGGTTTTATAAAGTTGAGTTAGGTTTAAAGTTTACTTTTTAAGATGGTATCAAAGCTTATCATAACAAGGTTATTAGGCTTATTGTCACCTTCTATCGGACCGCTATCGAATCATCTTTAAATATATAGTCTCATGCACAAATTGTGAAGTCTCGATATAATTTGTTAGTTGTACGAATCTCTTTATAAACCGATTTTTCTAAAGTTAAGTTAAACTTAAAGTCTGTTAGAAATTTCACATCGACTATATAAGGCATTTCAATAGTTTATAAGTAAGTGCAATTATCATCTTATAAGTCAGCTTTGTAAGGTTGAGTTAGACTTAAAGTCTACTTTTTAAGATGGTATCAAAGTTTATCCTAACAAGATTCTTGGGCTATTGAACCACTTGCTATTGGGCCACTATCAAACCAACTATAAATATATAGTCTCACGCACGAGTTGGAGAATCTCTGTGCGAGAGAAGTGTGTTGAAAATCTCACATCAACTAGATATAAGGTTCTTCAATAGTTTATAAGTTAATACAAATCTCACAAACTGATTTTATAAAGTTGAATTAAGCTTAAAATTCAGTTTACTTTTTAAAAATTGTGATTTTTTAAAAATGGTCATGTTAGAAAATTAGAATACGAGCATGTGTTACATTTTTCAGAATACATGTGACAAATAAGTGAAATAGTATCCAAACAAACACTAGTAGTGATTTGGAGAATGACATAGTTTTGTGAATGGGCGACAAAGCAGTAGGTGTATTTCTCATCAAGCTAGGAAATTCAACCTTGGGTAGCTCCGACTCTAAAGGCTAAGGTGCTTCAACTATCAATAGAAGCACCATTTCTACTAGAACATTCACCAAGATTCTTATGTGGACCACTCACGTGTAATGTTATATGTTCTACATCGGTCTAAATAAATTTCAATCAATAGAAAGTGACTTTGCTTTATTGTTTCAAAAATATGCGTAATTGAAAAGGTTAAGATAAGTTTTCCGATTTTTGCTATATCTTTTTGGTTTTATTCTCTTAGAATTAAATAGGAATTAGTGAATTATTTAAATTAAAATGAAAAAATGTTCACGAGTGAGGTGATTTGTGATAGTCGTTAAATGAATGTTTTGGAGATGCAATATAGAGACAGTGGTTTTTTCAATTGAGTGGTCGGTTCGTGATACACATTTGATTTTTCTTAAGCAATATCTTTAATTCAAGTTATGTGTACAGGAAGAAAATATATGCAAGAATAGTTAGTTTCAGTGTTAAGAGTGTTTTTGAGGCAATAGAATTGTTTATCATAAAATATATTCCGATCTAGATTAAAAAGTTACTTAAGTCGTAAAATATATATATATATATATATATATATATATATATATATATATATATATATATATGTGTGTGTGTGTGTGTGTGTGTGTGTTTTTTTTTTTTTTTTTTTTTTT
>Ga0099824_1003391_pt1 | contig 23302 bp, 5 predicted proteins | sample SiratrowhiteBW_FD_76837 | JGI IMG/M metagenome (GOLD analysis project Ga0099824, IMG submission 76837) | Root nodule microbial communities of legume samples collected from California, USA - Siratro white BW | ecosystem: Host-associated > Plants > Roots > Nodule | place: USA: California... | reverse complement strand
GTGTACGTGAGAAATTATTTTACGAGAGGGTGGAAAAAAGATAGTAACTTTTTAAATCATAATATAATTCATAGTAATTCTGTATATTTATTGCTTCCACCCTTTACTTTGACTCTATATGTAAATTATATCAAGAGATAAAACTGTTTGAATTTCACACAATGAAAAAAAGTGAACTCAAATCATATAATCATGTAAAAATTATTAGAATTAGAAATATTTGATCCCATAATTTGTCTCTCATGAAATACAAGCGCTCTTTTATTATGTGTCTATCTGTATATCATCAAGTTGTCTTTAAGTAAGGAAAAAAAACAAAAAACAAAACTTTATATTTTTGCTCCTGAGATTTTTTTTCATCAACTATATTCTACAAACTTTTCACTAAGAGTGAAAGCTTTAAGAATATAAGAATATCACCATTGCTTTCAAGTAGATTAAAAATGAAATTCCACTTTAAACCTTCCAAATGGAGGATCTTGATGAATTAAAATCTCAGTTAAACGTCAAAAGGCATACTTTGGTCCATAATATTTTATCAGAAATATTCAAGTAGACGCCAATGAGAAACACACCAAATTAGAGGGCACTAATTTTATAATTTCGAATTTATGAAAAAACACGTGGGTAGTCTAACATTTTAACACATGGACAGCATTACGATAGAAAATGTCAACTCTTACCACTTGAAATCTAAGGAATTAATTTAGTCCATGATGGAGGTTGATATGATGGGAAGAAACGACCACGAGACATATATTTTACTAGTATCAGTTCATTCCTCGGATTGCTAAAAGATGATCTCGAAGCATGGTAATTATTATATATCGCGACAATGTTGCTCATTCTTTATATTTAAATTTGTACTGTATATAGTTGTGCTTATAGGGTTGTTGTGGGTAGAGACATAGATGTTGATATCAATTTGTGAAAAAACATTGGCACTAAATTTACCACATATGGTGGTCAATGTCTTGGTTTTCTCATTTCCATTTTCTATATATATATATATATATATAATGGGTTTTCATGTCCCTATGTGTATTATCCAGGCACCTAGGGTGAGAAGAAAGGGAGAGGAGATGGGGAATCGAGGACATAGTCCAATGAAGTTTTTTAACATTTTGAAATGAGCATGAATTATATTTTCTATTTTTGGATCTAGCAAGTAGTACATAAGTAATAGACATGTGAGTGAACTAATTTATTTTGCGACCAGTATATAATACTTTTACACCTTTTCCAATAGCTTCTAAAAAAATCCCTTACATAGGATTGTATTAAGTCACTTAATCCGATGTTCCAGTAACGTAAAAAATGTTAACTTTTTTATCAATTAAAATACGAACAATTATTTAAAATTTTATTTTGTATAATATAGTTATCTGATACTAGACTTTTATGGAAAAAAAAAATATCACTGTAAATGAAGTGTTATTAAAGTAGGTTAAACCAATTCTGTGATAATATAAAAGATTTTAAATTTTCTTCAATATATTAAAAAATGTATTAAAATTTTAATTTTAGCGTTGGTCTGGTCAAGATTAGGTTTTTTAAAAAAATTAAAAGAATCTTATGTCACTTAGTTTACTCTACTAAATTAAGTTTCTTTTATTGAATAAACATTGGTGAGACCAATTCTATGTATTATTTTAACATCTTAACTGAAGTATATATACTAAATGAAGGTACAAATATAATTCATTTGCCATAGATTCTAAAATCTTAACTTTCTATCCTTCTGAAATTTTTAACGAAATTTCTTTTGTACTTCTAACCTTTTATTCTTCTCAAACTCTTAGTGAAACTTCTCGTTTTCAAATCTCAAGTTGAAACAAGACCCCAAATTCTCTCTACACATTTAGTTGAATCTCTAATCCCTCACCGAATCCTAAGTGAAGTTTATTCCCTAATGTCTCAAATCCCTTACTTGAATCCTAGATCCTTGCGTGGTGCCAAAATCTAAAGCAAGATAGGATTTGCTTTCACAGCTCCAACAAATATCAAACCACAAAGCTAACGAAGAAGCATTTGGAGGCATTAAAGGTTCCAATTGGAGTTTGACTTGTTCGAAAAGAAGGTTGGAATTTCTTCTCCAACTCTAGTTAGTTTTTCTTGTAGATATCAAATTCAATGTCTTATTTTATAAATAGCCAGTGAGCAAACCCCAACTTATTTGTGTGGGTATTTGGTCACAATAGAAAGAGGAGAATGGTGGTGGCCAAGCAAAGAGGTATATAGTCGGGAAAAACTTCCTCTTGTCCGACCAGACCTTGTAGGGTAGCAAATATGTAAATGGATCGTTTGCAAAATCACCACAACAAAAAACTTGTCTACAAATTTTATTTGATAAAAGGATAATGTCAATGTTTCACGTATCTTGTTTCAAGAGGGAATTGAACCCAAATTTTATAAGTATACACAAAACTTACTACATAAACTTTATAATTATATTTTAATTATTATTATTTTTATTATAACTATTATTATTACAATAGAGATGATTATTATTATTATTATTATTATTATTATTATTATTATTATTATTATTATTAAAAATAATTAATATATTAACAATATTAATTATATTAATGATATTAACAATATCAATTATATTAATAATATCAATGGCATTAATAATATTATGTTGACCATGGTAACATCCCATATTTTTCATATGATAGGAACTTTATTGCATAAATTATATAATAAACTTGGATATAACAATGCATAGATTCATCATGTATTTCAAAATATACTTCTCTAAATAAGATTTAACAAAAATATCTTCGTAAAATCACAAATAAAATAAAATAAAATAAAGCTTCTCCAACAATTCACTTGGGATTCACACCACCTGTCAAATTCTCTGCTTCCGTGTAATACACGATCATCGCAGATTTAAAAACAAAACAAACACCGCACAAAAATAAAGGTAAGCTAGAGAGTTTTAGAAAAATATATTTTCACAAATTAAATTTCTATATCAACCCAAAAACAACAAATCAAACTTTCATAATTCATCTTACACCATAAAATACTGACTCACAAACAAAGACACTAGACTCTACTTTCGGAAGACACTAGACTCTCTACTTTCGGAAGACACTTGTGCATTGAGTTAGACTCAGAGATGTGCACCTGTCATATACCACCCATTTGTTCCGATCGGGCTCATATTTCAAACCTCGGATACAGACTATTTTGATCGGGCTCATATTTCAAACTTCAGACCCCATATGCACAAGGTTAATCCATATGTCCTATTCCGATCGGGCTCATATTTCAAACCTCGGATATGGCAATATGAACCTCCTTCGACTCTTCACTAACTGGTAATCTTCATTTATGTGAATTCAATGTACCAGTAGAGTTAGGATACCTCTAAATCCCCAAACAATGCATATCCTAATAATCTCAATATGGGTATCTCCTTTCTTGAAGATACTATGTCTCGATCATACACCACATCATTCACAAACATTGATACTACATCATACAATACATAAACATTCATCCAATTCATTAACAAACAAATAATTACAATATTTATAAAAAACAATCAAACTAGCTTCCCTTACCTCTATAGAGTAGAGACACTCAAAAACCCTAAAATCACAGGCAACCTAACTCTGTTCAAGAATTTGATCGGACACTTTTGATCTACTCAACGCTAGGAATCTAAAGGTGTCCTCTGATTGTCAATCTGATAATCTATGAGATCACAAATCTAGAGAGAAGGTAGAAAACTTTAGAGAGAAATTGTTTGAGATATGGTGGTTTTCATAAGAATGAAATTGTATATCTTCTTAAAGAAAGAGAGAGATTTTTGGTAGTTTTTATAAATAGAATATCTTCTTAGAGATAATTGGTGGTTTTTATTAGAATAAAACATAATATCTTCTTAGAGAGAAAGTTGATAATTTTTATAAAAATAAAACAGAATATCTTCTTAGAGAGATAGAATATCTTCTAAGAGGGATAGAATTTTTTCTGTGAGAGAGAGTATCTTCTGAGAGAGAGAGAGAGTTGGTGGTTGTTATAAAAATAAAATTTGAATAACTAATTTTTATTTATTTAAACAACTTTTCTTTTTTTTGTTAAAAAATATTCAGGTGTTATCTTATTTATCTCTAAAACTAATTCTAGGTTAGTTTATTACATAGCTATTTTCTAGGGTATTACAATTATTACCAGGCTTTCATAGCCTAGATCTCTTTGGATTATATTTTACACATAATCACATCTCCAAACAAAACTCAATAGGCAACTCATGGTGATGGAAGCTTGTGAGACTAACTTGTATACAACGCCAAAATCATGTGCTAACTTGGTGATTGCACTTCAGGACTTAGTGTGTTGGTTTTTGGTTCATGCAGATGACATCCACCATGTGATGAATATGATCCTTGATCACATCATTGTTGTATGAATGTATAAGTTTAAGCATTTGAGGCCTTCACAATGGCGGTGGGAGTTGTGATAATTCAAGAATTAGGGAAGTCAATGAATATAATGGCTATGCTATCACATTAACAATAGTAGCAATAAGGAGTTACAAGAAAGGAACAATTGTACAATAGCTTGGTTATACATTATATGTATCTATTTTTTGTTCTCTTCTAGCAACACCTAGTCATACTTTAGCATTCATGATCAAGTTAACAACTTGAAATAGGATGTGTGTGGTGTTGTAGTGTTTTCCTTAGAGACACGTACGACTTTTAAGATTTTTTGTTAGAACTCACTCACATCTCTATTATTTTATAATTATATATGGGATGAAGCATCCATTTGTACTTCTTATTTATTATATTCTTTTTACTTATAAAAAAATAATATTAATAATAATAATATTATTAATATTAATAACAATAATAATATTAATATTAATAATTATATTCAATATATTATATTAATAATAAAACTTTGTATGTCTTTTGAAACCTTCTTGATTAAAACAAAAAAATATTTGATTAAAATTACTTATAAATGATTTCAACATATGCAAATCAAGCTTTAATATGTTAAAACTCTAAATGCTCCTGATGTAAGAACACCTACCATCATGATAGACTCGTGATAACATGTGTTAATCCTTGTTATAAGTCCTTCTTCTGCAACTACTTTTTGATTTGTATATTTTTTAGTGGAGATGTTGTAGGTTGCAAAGCAATGGTTAGAACATGTCTTGATTTGAGATGAACAAGGTGATTTAGACTAGTGTGATAGGCTAACACGACTAACCTCTGGTGTGAGGTTAGGCCAACATTATACTAGGAGGAATCTAGGATATAGTCGAGAAGAAGACTACCCTACAAAGAACTAATTAGGAACAAGTATGAAGAGTCATCTAGATGTCATTTCATTACTAATTCCAAATTGAAAAATACTACATATCACTCTTATTTATAGTGTCCATGGATGTCTATCTTGTAGGAGAAGCTTTCTAAAACCCTAAACCTATATTATGTTACAAGCTTCTCCTAGTCCTAACTTGCACTACAAGCTTCAAAATCCTCTCAAATGAGAGGTTGTCATATGGCACACATGTGGAGCGCTACTTTCCATATCATACTCTAACTTGTCATGCAACTTAGGTTCTTTATCCTAGCTTGGCATCCAAGCTTCATCCTAAATACTAACTTGGCTTTCAAGCTTCATCCTAAATCCTAACTTGGTGTCCAAGCTTCATCCTAAACCCTAGCTTGGCACTTAAGTCTCTCTGTTGGACGTCCTAGGATTGCATTAGGCTTAAGGAGGCTCTAATGTAACCCTGGATGCACTAGGCTATTTTATTCTAAACCTAATTTACTCATGACCTAAATACAAGCCCAAAATTCTATACTTGGCCCAAAATACAAGGCCTAAAATAAATGTATAAACTATATTATACAAATTTATGGATAGAGGTCTTGTATCTTTGATACTCCATATTTTTTAGAGTGATCTCTTCAATGTTGAATTTGAGCCCAAAAATCTAATCGGAGGCCCAAAAAACCTCAAAGAAGCTCAAATTCTCTTGGAAAGCTCCTTATTAAGCCTCAAGCTCTAAAAAAAAAAGCTCAAACAAGCTCAAATTCCTCGAAAGCTCCTTGTCAAGCCTCAAGCTCTATCTCTTTATTCTCATCTGAAGTATTTTAGATGAATTTCCATCAGCTCTCCCTTTTGAATTTTATTTAATTTATTAAAAAAAAGGTTTTAATTAATTGTGATTCTATAAATGTCTCTGTTTTTCAAAACCATGTGTGGGAAATTAATTGAGATTTTTTTAAAGTAATTAGAAGGAATCTATACTAAGAAAATTACATTTTTCTTAGAGCTTTCTTTGAGAAAACTATTATTATTATCTTGGTTAGAGTAAGAAAACACAATTTTCACCTTGTGTATGAGGGGTGAATTGGTTTTAAAAACTTTTTTAGAAAAAAGTTTCACCTTCTTAGATTCTTTTCCAGAACCTTGAAAGTTGAAAAATAGAATACACATTCAAGTGGAATCAAGTTTGATACAAGAAAAGGTGTGCAACAATATAAAAAATAAAGGAAGAAAGAAATAAAACACACAAGAATTTATATTGGTTCATCCTACTCTAGTCTCAACAATTCAACTTGAGAATTGTTAGTTCTACTTACTTTCTCAAAAGTTATTACAACAATCAACTCTTGAACTACTTCAAAAAGATATACAATACTCTTGATATTAAAAGGATATATAACACTACCAAGTCTCACACCCTGAGAGGATCTATTGCTTTAGTAACTCTTAATCATTGAGATTACAAACTTGGACAACAAATCTAGAACCACGGTAAATTACTAAATAGAAAAAAGTTACCACACACCAAAAGTAATTCATAGAATCAATACTTGATCACAACCTTCTTGAAATATTTTGAGAGCACAAATGAGTGTATGAAAAAAATATTAAGATCTCTTGTGAATTTCATTCACTAAATTTGTACTTAAAATGTAGAGCCAAGTGCTTTATTGATATAAGCACAAAATAAGGCAAAAAAAAAAAAAAAAAGAGAGTAAGCAGAGATTTATATCAGGCTACCACTCACAATAAAAAGAAACACTCTCAATTAGAGAGAACGATCAAAGAACATAGGTATTCTTCAAATGTGAAGAATTTACAATGGTTTGCTTCTCAAAAAGCAGATAGACAATATGACTCAATATGAAACTCTAAAATTCTACACATAAAAATTATTCATTTTTCGTTTATGCATTTGTGTGCTTTCTTCCTAATCTTCAGGTCTTTATATAGCTTTCGCTTGATTACCATTTGGCTCTTCTATGAATGGAATATTATACATCACAGATAATCTTCTCTTTAAATGTTCTTAAATGAATTATCCAATTCATTTGAAAATTTTCCATTTGGGCAGCATTTTGAACGTTGAGTTGAGAACTGCTGATCGTGTTCTCCAAGTTTCGTTTGTTCATTTCATCTCTTCTCTCAATTTTATTTGATTATTGTGGGCTTCATGATTTCTTCTCTTTAATTCTTCGTCGCTTGTGCAAGTGCAACTTCATCATCTTCTCATTCACTTTGGAAACTTCTACACCGCTTTTTCCACTAAAGATATTTTTTTCTCTAGAGATGACCAATCAGAATTAATTTCATTTAATGTATAAATAATATTGAGATAGAAAATTTATACAATATTTTTTGTCTTAGTAATTCCAAAGTTGATTCAATTTCGAAAACCTTCCTAATTTTGCATGGTAAGACATGTTGGAGCAATTTTGAATTTAAATGTATTTCAATCTATTCGTAAATTACGTCCTTTAAAAATATAATTCATAATGTAATCCTTAAGATTAAAGATGCTCCCTGAGATGATATATTGTTTATCATAATGAATCAGTTTCATTTGTCATGCTCAAAATTGTTTTGTCTGGCATGTATATTGATTCTTTTATCTGTCGCTCTTTGTACACATTTGCTTTGTCTAATGCCTTTGTCTAGTTGTGATCTCATATTGTTGCTTCATCCATTCGAAATTTTATCGTCTAAGAAGTGTGTCAACATCTTTCCTTGCATGATCATCTATCCAACATATCATCTGATGTATTATTCCTTTCATGATTTTATCTTCTGATCTATTTAGTCTTCAATGATCGTCTATGTAATGTTTCTTCCAGCGTGTATCGTCTAATCAATTATGCTTCGTGCTTATGCTTTTTCTTTCTTTTTATAGATGAGCTTATTATATCTTTTTCTTTCTTTATAGTATTTGTTATCATCAAAACTCATATTAATCTTATGACATCATCTAGGGAAATATTTCGTCAATAAACTCAACATATGTAAATTAGTTGAAAAGAGTTATGCTTTAATATGTTAATTTTGGAGCATGTTTAATCAATTATCTCAAGCTATACTATGTCTAATGATATAGTTTAAGCTTTACTAAGTTGATGATATAGTTTGTTCCAAAGTGGAGACTTTTTCATCTGATGCAATTTTATCTTGTTTGAACTTCTTGTTTCCTAAAAGCAAAGCTTTAAAATTTACCTTAAAATTAAAAATTGTTTGAATACTAGTTGCAACTATCTAAAAGCTCCTCATAGGAGAGATCACTCTCATCTTCATTAGATGATGAGCATGACGAATCAGAGATTAAGGTAAGATTGGAGAAAGACTTAGAATTTTCCTCTTGATCTATATTAAACATAGATTTGTCTTTTGTTTATCTTATTCGGTGTCAAAATTAGTATCTGAATCATCTTCTATGTTCTCTTTATAAATAATCTATAAGGAGTCCTATATCTCCTTAGTTGAGTTTACCTTCTAAATGTTCTTATACCTCCCTTTTGATGGAGCATATGTTAGAACATACCTGGCTTTGTCGTCTAGTCACATCAAATTGAATTCAACTTGTCTCCATTCTTCTTTGGGGTCTTAACCTCTAAACCTTCTTTTTTTATGATGTACCATAACCGATACTGGTAGACTTGATGTATGCCGCCTCCATCTCGTCTCTCCAATATGCGTAGTCTCTTCTTGAGAATACTAGAGGCTTTATAATGGAAGCTTCTTCAGTTGTCATCAAATGAGTCATGTTTATTGTGTTGGCTATTTTCCTCTAGACGTTATGCTCAAACCTTTAGAGGTGAAAAATAGGAAAACACAAGAAGGAATCATTGAATTGTATTTTAATTAAATTTGAAATACTTTCATAAATATTGTTTGATTATTATTATTCAGATGATGGTTTTGTATGCCAAGTGATCTGACAAAGGCTTTTACGTCTGATATAGTATAGTAGATGCACCTTTATAGATCAACTAATTTTCTTGGTTAAAACATTTTTAACATGTATTCACACAATAGCTCTCCTTCCCGAGTTAGTACATAAGATAATAAAATAAAATGTAAAATATATCATCTTTCGACATATATGATATTTGTACACTCTCTTCTAGTTCATTAATAGAACACAAACAATTTTCTCAATGAAAGTTTGATGGATGTAGAAATTTCAGTGGAGTTTTAGCATAGTACAACCTTGTCTCTCATTGTCTTCTTCTTCTTCTTGAGCTGCTTTATATAAGCTCTGAAGAAAGTAGTTGGTGAGAAATTATTTCTACGTGATAAGCAACTTCAACTCTTTTTTAGTCCCTTTCTTTCATTTGATGAACTTGATATTGAAGGATGAATTAAATGCACTCCATGCAACATTAAATTCCCTTTTCTTCTTTGAGTGACATCCTAATAGTTAGTTGTACTTATCTCTTCTGGGACAATATTTCTTTCCATGAATTTGTTTAAAGTGTAGTGTCATACATAGTAGATAATTTGTCCAGATAACTCAAGGATTTGTTGAAAAAAAAAACATCTTTAGCTCTTTATCAAAGAGATCTTCTGATGTGACTCGTCCTTTGTTAATGAATCTCTTTAGCGAATGAAAGAAGTGAACATTTCCTACAACATTTTATTTTTTTTAATCAACACATTTCATGCAACATAAAATAAGCATTTACACGCTTTCAAGTAGTAAGAGGTTAACTTATTTCTATGTCCTTATCATCTAAACATGTACATTATTTATTATATGTAAAATAAGACCACACAATATTTTGTCGTCTATCAGATGAAACACTTGTATCTTGCATGATTTATTTTTTAACTTCTATTGTCTTAAAACCAAAGCTTGACCATATTTGTACTTAGTTGTTTTCAACACTCAATCAAAATCATAGGGTGCTGGACTTTTACTCTAACAGGTATTCTTTTATTTAAGTTGCATGAATCAAAATTTATGCTTTTCTTTCCTATTCCATAAGAAATTGTGAAGATGTGGTTCTATTTATAGGTGAAGCTTTGCGCAAAAAGGCAAAGCTAAAATAATTTTATAATCCCTATAATGACACTTGGAAGGTTGTTACTAGTAGAGAATAAAAAAATCTATCAAGCTTATCCATTACATTAAACTTGTCATGTCATGAACAATAACTATAGATAAACTATCTTCTTACTTTGTTCTTATCTAGAGTGAATAAATTTGTGAGAGAAAGGAGTTCATCAGACACCGTTTGCCTAATCACATTACGAATTTTTTCAATTTGTCAGACAAAGTTTTAAATTCATTTGTCCTTTAGAGTTTGAAATGGACAAAGCCTTGAGTTTATCTATCTTTTAGAATTTGAAATGTTAGACGAAACCTTAAGTTTATATATCCTTAAGAGCTCATTAAACCAACCATATCAGATAAAGTCTTTAATATCGTCTAAAATTTATTACTTACGAGTACTCAAAATGCATAACTAAACTATAATCACAAATCATTTTGAAATATTCATCTTCAGAAATTATAAACTCACATATATTAAAAAAAAGTAATAATTAATTTTAATTTTTATATTACGTAAAAGAAACATAATATTACATATACATAGAAGAAATGAAGTCTCAAAAACATAGTTTCTCTTAATAATTTTTTCATTTATAGTTTTCTATTTGGATGGTTCCTAACATTTATGTGAATCATCAAATCTTAAAAGATGCAAATCCATTATTTGCTTTGACTAATGCATGTAATCTCATTGTCAAGAACGACATTCTTATAAGTACCTCTCCAAGGGACAACATTGTCCTTAGGAAGGCTAATAAGATCGTGAGGGTCAAATTCTTATGACATGTACCAAAGAGATTATCTTATTTAACACGTTGCAAAGACTTATAGATCTAAGGTCTTTGATTTGTTAAAGGTGGTCAATCTTGGGGATGAGGACGATGAGAATTTCAACCAATCTTTCTTCAGCCAAACAATTGGTAAAGATAACAGATACCCACGTCACTCAAGTAGGACTGATGATTCACTTGAAGAGTACTAATAGAATTAAAAAGGGAAAGAGAAAACAAATTACATAAGAATATAATCGCTTCAATTTTCAATGTCTCAAAATCAGAGCACCATATGCCATTATCCAATTCAGGGTATGAATTGTATTCCTTCTCAAACAATAGTTTGGGCAGTAGAAAAGGGTTTCTGTCACCAAATTCGCGCAATTCTCTAGATTTTTGTTTATATCGAAGCAACTCTACTTTCCAAATCAATGTATATACTTACTCATCGCAGAAAATGTTATTAATAAGCGGGAGTTGTGAAACTGGTCAACTTGACCTGTTCCAACCCATTGAAACATAAAAGCAATTTGTTCTAGTCCGAATTTTTTGAGAACTGTATTTCTCTTAAATTGTTGGAATAGAATGGGCCAAATTGGCCTGAGTTTAAAATTAAATGATAGTATCAAATAACTAGATTTGAGAGTAGTCGTATCTGTCTTCCCTTATCCCTTTTCTTCTATAATGAATATTAAGAGTCTAACATTCCATAATACTTATTTTGTAACAAAGTTACTGGATACAGATATTTATTGGCTTTTATTTTTTTTATTTTTATGATTTATTCTTGCACCTTCTACTTTTTTTAAATGGCCAATTTATCTTTTTATTTTATAACAGCTATGTTAATGGAAGCGTGCACATTGGTTTTTGAAGTTTTTTTTTTTTTTTCTTAATTGTTTTATAATTCAAAAGTTTTTTTAATTGTGTAATTTGGAATCGTAATTTTAGTTTAAAGTGTTGTCACAAATTGTAAGTTCTAAAAGCCCTGATGTAATATTCTGGATCATTGATTTGTAACTTGTAACAACTCCAAAATGTCAAATGATGTTTTGAACTGAGTCATGCTCCCGTTGATTTGTAACAACTTCAAATATATATGTAAAATGTGTCATACCGATGCGTTGTACTATAATGTCACCGTAGCTATTGAACTTTATAAATTGTGAAAACAAAAACCACACAAATTCATTTTTGTGAAGCTATGTCACTCGATGGCTTTTCATTCACATTCTCTTACTCTGGGCATGATGCCTTCCTCTCAGAAAGGCTTCAAAAACCCAAGGAATTTAAAAAATTATATATTCTAATATAACAACAGAACTCTTAGTCCTGAAAAGATTGATCACCAGACATGATACTCTAGATCAGAAGACTCGGATGCACGTAAATTAGAAAAAGCTGAAGCAAAGTCTGTCAAACCGAGATGCCATAGTTGCTAATTTTGGAGATCTCCTTGGTCAACGTACGTTTTTCTTTCTTTGCCTCAGAAGCAAGTTGGGAAACCTGTCAACCAGACAAAGTAAAAAAAATTTAAATCACTAAAAGCAAAGTCTGTTAATACTCTATTCCCTAATAGCTGTTAGAAATCTCAACACTTCATATAAGGAAATTGTTACATTAACATTAAGTACAAGTGATGGAAAGTCGTCAACATGACAGCAAAGGAGTAGTTCATTTTTCAACCGAAGTTATTACTTGAAATTTTCAACCTAAAACCCCACATAGGCTCAAATACTTATCTGTCAAGCATTTCGATTGGACCAAACAAGAAGTACAAAGCTAGGAAGGATAACGACAACCGTGAGACCAAGTAACATTCAAGGAAATCATCCTTTTATATTACAAAACATTATCCAGAAATATAACATCCATTATGAAGCAGATATAAATTAAGACCAAAGGTGGAGGGACAAGAGAAGATAAGAAATATACAATACCTCTGACAAAGTCCGATTCCACCAGAGAAGTGAAGTAGTGATTATCTTAGAAGGTGACATGTAAATGTGTACAAATTATGGAAGTGGAGTAACACTGTTGTGAAAAACTGTTTATGACAAAAAATTGCATACCAAAATCTTTATTGGTAAGTTAAAAAACAAATATTTTCCAGAAATTCTCTCTCTCAAATGGGTAGAAAAATACATTATAGAAAGCATATTTGAGAGACAGATTTCTTGGAAATATATTCCCTGTAGTTTTATTCTTTTCTTACTAATCGAAATTCTTCTGTGTAATTTTTTCATCATAAAGGGTTTTTCCACAACAAACACCAGTATCGATTTGGTACATGGGAATACCCTGGCCATAATTTGTGCCTTTGAAAAATCTATCTACACATTCAGATTCACATTCGACAATTGTTGAGATATATGGTGAGAGACAAAAAGATATGTCTCTATGTGCTTATTCCAACAAAGGAGCATGTATAAGTGTCTCTAAATACAAATAGATGAACCAAGGTCCATATACTAGTTACATTTAAGATTCTCCCTCATATGAACCAAACTTGTTACAAATACAATTAATTCTAGGACCACACAATGATTTAGTGAAGATATCTACTTAATCATTAGAGTTAACAAATTTGATAGTGATGTCTCCAAATTAAATCTTCTCTCAAATAAAGTGACAATTTACCTCAATACGTTTAGTCCTCTCGTGAAATACTGGATCTGAGGAAATACGTAAGGAAGCTTGGTTATCACATATAAAAGTCATTTGTGTGAATTCCCCAAATCTCAATTCTTTAAGCAATTGTTTGAGCAAAATGAGCTCATAGGTGACCCATATCTCTATATTTTGTTTCTGCACTAGATCTTGCTATTATAGTCTACTCGTGGCTTTTCCAAGAGATCAAAATGTCCCCCAATAAAGACGGAGATTCAGCCCAATCTGCATCTGATAACCCACAACACAAGTGTGATTACTATGTCTATGTAACAAACCTTTTCCAGTGGCACCTTTAATATACTTCAAAATGTGAATAATTGCATTCCAATGTCTTGTACATGAAGAATTTAGAAATTGGTTTACCACACTAACTACAAAGGACATGTCAGGCCGTGAAACTATGAGATATTTCAATTTTCCAATCAGTCTTCTGTATTTCTCAAAATCAGGAAGTGGCTCCCCCTGACTACGTAGAAGTTTTGAATTGGGATATGGCTGAGTTAATGGGCTTGGAATTCATCAGTCCAATTTCCTCTAAAATATCAAATCCATACTTGCTTTGAGAAAATGACAATTCCATTGTTGGATTGTGCTACCTCAATCCCTAAGAAATATTTGAGTTTGTCATATCAAGTGTTATTTTATCTGAAAGATGTTATATGATCACTACCCATAAGAATAATGTCATCAACATACACTACCAAGTAGATACATCCAACGGTTGTGTGACGATAAAACACTGAATGATCATGCTCACATCTGATCATACCAAATTGTTGGACAACTTCATTGAATCTACCAAACCATGCCCTAAGAGACTGCTTGAGACCATATAAAGATTTGTGAAGGCAATATACCAATCTGGAAGACTCTCCTGAGCAAAAAAACTAGCAGGTTGCTTCATATAAATTTCCTCTAGCAAATCACCGTAAAGGAAGCCATTCTCTACGTCCAACTAATAAAGAGGCCAATGACAAAGAGCAGCCATGGCAAGGAATAATCAGAAAGAAGCCATCTTGGCAATGGGAGAGAAGGTGCCACCATAGTCCAATCCAAATATCAGAATATAACATTTGGCTACCACGCGACCTTTGCGTCAATCAATATTGTCATTAAGACCAACTTTGACAGCAAAGATCCACCTACAACCATTAACAGATTTTCTAGATGTCAAAGGAAGAAGATCCCAAGTTCCATTGTTTTGAAGACCACACAGTTCAAAAATCATAAGTTGTCTCTGACCAAAATGGACTAAAACATTACTTACAGTTTTAGGAATTGACACAGAACAAATAGAAGAAAGACAAATATAAAGGGATGGAGACAATTGTGATAACTTGAAGCAATATAATGAGGTGAAGGATTACGAGTAGAGACTGCCAACGATAGTACACTCTAAGAGCGGGCAACGAGGGTGGATCAGGTGGTACATCGGACACAAATGTGGTATCAAAAGCAAGAGGGGTGGTGATGGTGGTAGAATGACTATCAGAGGGGAAAGAAGTAGACATAAAATAGAGAGAAGACTCAAAGAAGGTATCATCAACTAAGATCACATGTAGCGATGAAGGAAAGGTGAGAAACACTAATACCCTTTTCGAGACTGGGAAAAACCTAAAAAGACATATGTAAGACCGAGCATACAATTTATCAAAGTCAAGAGTATGGATATGGACAAAGCATATAGACCTAATGACTCAAGGAGGTAAGGGGTAGAGTGGTTGATGAAGAAATAAATAAATGAGGGATTTGGTTATCTAAAATCGAGGACGACATGCAATTGATGAGATAGCACGCGGAAAGAACAGTATTACCCCAAAGTTTTTGAGGAACTTGGCCGCAAAATGGTTCGAGTTATTTCAATAAGGTGCCTATTCTTGAACTCAACAACCCCATTTTATTGAAGCGTATATGCACGTGAGGTTTGATGAATACCTTGATACCATAAAAGTTTGAAAGGAATGAGAAAGATACTCATAAGCATTGTCACTACAACATGTGTGAATAGAAACACCAAATTGATTTTCAATTTCAAAGTAAAAGGATTGAAAAATAGAAGATAACTCAACAATTTTTCATTAAGAACAACCAAGTATAGTGAGAATAATCATCAATAAAAGTTACAAAATATTGAAATCTAAAAGTGGACTAAACACGACTCAATCCTCAAATGTCAAAGTGAACTAAAGCAAAAGAAGACAAAACACTATGGAGACACTCTTGGAAAAAGGACTACGATTATGTTTTCCGAATTAACACATTCACAAGACAAAGTGGACAACCTAGACAAACTCGGAACAAGTCATTGTAGCTTAGAGCATGGATGAGAGAACGAAAATCCACTACCAAGCCAGCATGAAGAGAGGTCCGAAGATGGTAAAGGCCATGAGACTCACATCAATGCAGTAGCATAGTTTTATTTTTATTACATAATGTTTTTTAATATGGTTTTTTAATTAGTCCACTCCATAGCCTAGTTATTTAATAATTATATAATATGTTCTTCAATTTTTTTAATTGAAAATTGAAATTTGGGAGCAATTTAAGATATGTTTGGGAGTGGATCAAATTCAACCTAGAGCAATCCCAATGCATCCTCATCAATTAAAAGTAGAAATAAATACACAGGATAGATATTAATGGCAATGGTAGAAAAGTGAGATTGTTTATGTTTTATTAATATTAGTAAGAACTTCTACTCGGTACACTTTAAACTTTTATAGTATTCATTCACTATTAAATGTAGTTATTTTAGTATTGATAACTTTTTTTTTAACTATGTTGCTTAATTATGCTATTGAAATATTGAATTGTGTGTTATAACATAGCCTATGTATGGAAACAAACACCCAAGACTTCTCATGTCATTTTTGGCCTAGGCTTCTTCAAATTGGAGGCTTCTCCCTTGTAAGCACACAATTGAAGAAATTAATAGAATTGAGAGTATTTTCTCTCCATTGGTCTAGAGTATCTCTTTGAGAGGTATGAACCTCTCTCGTTAAATCTTATCTTGATTTTCTTACATTCAACTGATGATTCTCCTATGTAGTTATCTTGATTCTTCAAGCTGTGTGCTCGTTATATTCTAATACTTTCCATATTTTTGTTTTCCATGGTTAATTGTTGTTAATTTGATCATGAGTCTTTGGAACCAAGAAATGAGATTTGATTCATGAGTTCCTCTTGGTTCTTGCCTTCTTTTCTGATTCTAAATCATTTCTACTGAATATTGTGTTCTTATCTTACATTTCTATGGTTTAATTTGTTGATTCTACCATTCGTGCAAAAAATGGGCTTCATACCATTTCCATATTTGGATTTCTATGACCCGATTAGATGAATTTTATTCTTAGATCATTACAAGACAACCTATATGGAGAGGTCATGCTTCTATGGTTTGATTTTGGTTCATAGACTTAGTTTGATAGATCCTAAATTCCAAAACCATTTTATGGAGTCATACCAATAGTTAATAAACAGTACTAGAGGATAGAAAATTAATCTCAAGACAATCTAGAATACACCGTTAAAAAATTATAAACCGATTTCTCATCCCGGCAAATTCCTCCAATATTAGAGGTGAGAAAAAAAAAATAGGGAGGGATTTTGGCTTCCTCATTTCCCTTCCCCTTCCTTGCAAATACCTAAACCAAATAAGGTAAAACAAATTCAAAAAAAAAAAAAAAAAAAAAAAAAAAAAAAAAAAAAAAAATAAAAAAAAAAAAAAAAAAAAAAAAAAAAAAAAAATTGGATATTTTCATATATGCTAACAAGGAGAAGCCAAAACAACCCTAATTTAGAAGCTATGGAAGACCAAAAAATCAAAGATGGATTCACGTGAGGACAGCATGAGCAACAGATACATGCTTTGGCAAATAGATTGGAACAAACGATGAGGTCAATGACAGTGTGGAGAGCAGCATCCGGAGAACACATGCCGAAGAAGTTGTCAACGCAAAAACATGCCTGAGGTCTCATTACTAAATGAATACTGACAATGCACAATGGGTTAGTCAACTGAAAGATAATTGGTTGACTAAGACAACTACCAACAACGCTAAACTGGCACCAATAGAGCTGGACAGTTAGACTGCCAGCTAGGGGAGTTTAGTGTTTTCGTAATGCCAAGCCACCATAAAGTGCACTTTGATATCAACTTAAGAATCCGAATATGATTGAGAAAAATGTTTCAAGATTGTCTCTCAACTTGGATTTATATCACAAATCTATACAAATAAATTCCGTGATTTTGGGAATAGGTTAGGTATTACAGCATGCTTTGTAATCTGAATATGTACTCGTATTCAAGTTTAAAAAGGAAATAACAGACGCTGAAAGCTCAACAGATCTAAATAATTTCAAGTTGTGTTCTGCCCGATCCTATAATTTAGTTAATGCCTTGATTGGGTCTAGTAAGTATGTATTAAATTATTATATATTATAGCTACAACTGTTTCACGTTAAGAATGTCTAAAGAAAAGTAAAAAAAAAAAATGTCTACATATGTCACGACGCGATTTCATGGGTTGAGCTCTTGAAAACTTTCATCTAAACCTAGGCAATGAGATACGGTCTCCCAACAGAATAGGTACCTGTGATCGGAAAAGGGATGCTTCTCTCTTAGGGAGTTCTCCAAGGATATCTTTTAAACCTAGCATACCAAAAACAAGCGAAATCAGCAAAACCAAAAGGGCAAGGTCCCACTCGCAACTTATTAGGTTGGGTATCCTTATAAAAGAAATTACAATATTTTGCTTACCTCCTGCTCGCCTTTCAATTTTGTATGCTGATTGAATCACATTCCGGATCTGCTTTCCTGCTTGTCTGTTATTATAGATTAGAAATATTTATAAACTATTGTTATCAATGCATAAATACAAAATCATTCTGCCCCTCATCGATAAGTTGCAAACCTGAGCTTCGTCCTTCCATGTAAGAATTGCTCTTCCGCATGTAATGCATTCTTCTGAAAACAAGTATACCACCATTAATATTTGAACAGAAATACCAGTCAAAGTGAAGAGATTGTTAGGTTCCTTTCTTTAAACCAAAGAATCCATTCTTCCCAAGAACCAAAGAGAGAAAATTTTGGAAAGAAAGAATGATTTACTGCACTGAAGAACAAAAAGACAAGTACATTCACACTGGGTTTCCAGTCCATTGCACAAAACAGAGAGATAACCCTCCTTGCTGGATCAAGAGGGTTATTTTTACCTGTGGGTTAATCTAATCCATAACTACCCCACTAATCTCCCCTCTTATTCTATCTTATAACATACTTTTAAAGTCTGTTTAGGTAATTCACACTCTTGCCAAATAGATTATCTCAAATTCATAATAGGTCAACCCCAGGACATTAAAGGGATGGTGTAAAGTCATGCTCCCTATAACAATCTTTTAAAAGTATCTCCTTTGTTATGTAGTTACAAGAATACCATCATTTATCTCAGTCAAAGTACTAGGTCAACGAGTCACTACTAAGTCCCTAGCCACACTGCATCAAATTAGCACGGTACCCACTCTCCTAATCATAATTGTTTTGAGTAGTGTTGAAATCTCATCAACTAGATATATGGGCAAAATATAGTCCTTAAAGGGCTCGGGCAATTCCTACCACACTAATCAGTTTTGTGAAATTATGTTTGGTCCTAAGATTGAAATCTAAGATGATATCAAAGTCTATCTTGGATTATAGTAAAACTAGCATTGGCAATATTGAAACTAGTGTGTAGCAGTACCTTCTATACTGCAAATCTAACTTGTCACGCTTCACAAATTTCTCAGTTGCTTCAAGCCATCCTAAAGTTACCCTAACACAAAAGGACTTTCTCTAAAACGTTATGACTAAAAGGAGTAATATTTGTTCAAAACTTACAAGAATCAAAACAATAGGGTAAACAAAATACCCCCAAAAGGAGCACTCTCCTTTTTACTATGGAAAAACTAGATTCACCAATGTTAGAAAACAAAAGCTGAAAAACCCCAATTACAAAAGAGAGGACCTATTTATTAGGTCCTTACTCTCAAACTGCATAACTAACAATCCAATTACAACTAACTACAATTTAACCCATTTTTTGCTTCTATAGACCTGTAAAGGTCATTCTCCTTTCCTAACACCAATTGTCAAATCAGAATCCAATAAAATATATAAGCTAAGACAACAAAATTTAAGCCCAAATATATTTTAGTCACAACATGATTTAGCAGGCTTGAAGTTCAAATAGTCCAAAAAATATCATGCTACAATTGTTAGAATGTAAGGAGAAGGAGAAGTTTGTGGTGATAGTTAGAGTATTAATGGGTTAGTTAGCTGGTTACAGCAGCGAATTGGATAAAAATAGGCAAAGATGAATAGGAGAGGTACAAAAAAGGCTCGTCGGAACGTTGTCGGTACTGAACATTGATGTAGGTGGTAAACTCTGACAGCAACGGTAAATAGTATATCCGGTTGAACAATGACATCAAGGAAAAATATAGAAACCAAAAAACATTCATGATTTATAAAATATTTACTCCTATGAGTAGTGAGCACACAAGGAAAGCACAAATTTGAGTTTTCTTCTTGTTAGGCTTTTGAGTATTATTGAATGTTGTTATTTTGAAACCAAGAATTTGAAAGGATTAGTGACAAAACAAGTCACGAATGATGGTATTGCTCTCACACCATGTTCAGAAAAGAGAAATCGATAAGGAATAGAATGAATTTTGTGAGTTAGGTACACACCAGTATTCTTATTTATAATGAAGGAGATACAATAATATGGAACAAAATCAATATCTAAAAGTGAGAAATATTTGGTAAAATATTTCCTTATCAAATCATATCTCCCTATGTAATGCAATCAAATTATATTTTTAACATAATCAATTCATATCTCTAACAAAGGGAAAACCCTTGGAGGAGAGATTTCTTTCCTATTTCTTATTATATTCAATTCTCTCCTATTTCTAGTTCTTTTCATCCTATTCAATAGAAGTCTTTCTTTTCTTTTTCTTTCCAATTCTTGGTTCAAAATAACAACGCATTAAATAATACTCGTTTGATATGTCTTGATACATATCCAAAATGTATCCATTACTTGTTTATTCTCTTAAAAAATAACTTGCCCAATTCTACTCGTATACTCCATAGTTGTGGATCCAATACTCCATGGATACATCTCAAGACACAGTTATATAATAACTACAATATTTTATTTTTTTTCAAAAAGGAACCCAATTGCATCTATTGTTAAAAGGAGCATGCCACTTCCCAACAATGATCCAGGACAATTGATTCTCAAATTCAACAATGACTAGTACTCTTGATTCTTATATTTTAACTTCCAAAGACAATGTCATTATTCTAAGAGCCAAAACTTCTTTTTGATAGGACTAACGATCTTAATGTACTCCCTCTGGTCATTAAAATAAGGCATAGATTAGAAGAAAATTGTGGTCCTTTTTACAAGGCATTTTATAGTTTCTATGAAGCCTTAAATGTTTTTCCTTGTTTGCCCCTATGAAAGATTATGAATATGTGTTTTTTTACTAATAAAGAATGAGAAGAGAATTTTAAAAGTCATTAATAATGAAGGTAGATTTGGTACATTAGTAACATTGTTTCGAAAATTCAACAAAATAAACTGAATTAATTACTTTTATTGGTCTGTGTGACTGTTAGAAGACTTTTATATCAAGAACTAGAGGGAGTATCTTATAGTAACTACTACACTTTTTTTATTCTTAAAAGACACCCAATAGTGTCTATTGTTAAAGGAGCTTGTCTCTTCCCAACAATGAGCTAGGACACGTGATTCTTGGACTCAACAATGAGCTAAGACTTGTGATTCCTAGATTTTATCTTCCAAAAGACAATGATATTATTCTATAGAGACCGAACTTCTTTTTGATAGAACAATTTATGTAAATGCGTCTTGACCTTCTCAATATGCCTGAGTGAGAATTCCACCCTACATAATGGATTTATTATTATACAAGAGAATTACAAAGTACCTAGGCATTAAACCTAACTTAGCTATACAATGTACCTAGGCAACATGGAAAAATAAACATTAGAGGAGTTCTTATCTTCTAAAATATTCATGTTTCGAATACTAAAGAATTCTTGCGTTTGCCTTTCTTAGTTGTTTAACTGGAAACCGTCCTTCAGCTCTTGGGGTTTTAGTTCTTAATATATCTTCCCACCATTTTTTTTGTCTCCAAATATTTCATGGGCTAATATTTTATACTATGGCTTTTCATCTATATCACAGAAACTGTTAATGCATGAAATTTTGAAAATTAAATATTACAAGCTCTGTAAGACTACGTCCATAGCAAATGAGATATAGTTTTACCTCCAACTTTTCACCTTCAGCCTTTAAAAGCTGAATTGATTGCCGCAACTCTTTAACTTCAGCATGGGCTCTAGAAATCATGGACTGCATCCAAAAACACATGCCAAAGATATAATCAAGGTTACTATGCAGCTTTGCATGCTCTTCAACACATGCTTATCATTGGATTTCTAGTGAACAAATTGCAAGCATTATTCACAACCAAGCAAAAAGAAAATAATCAGTTTAATAACATTCAATTGTATTACAAGTCACAATTCACATCCATATCCACTTCAACTGATACTAATATTTATAGTAATAAGATAAGGAATTGAGCATTATGGGATGCCTAAGTCCCACATCAAGTAGTATGGGATACTTTGTTCTTCCCCCATAGCTAGCTTTTGTGGGTGAACTCCCTAAGTGCTTGGGTGCTTTACAATTGATATGAAAGCTCATTGTCAATGTCTCAAAAAGGAATGCATATGAAGGATTCTCTCCTGTGGAAGGTTCTAACCAATGAGAAATGTAACTGAAGCATTACCAAGTAAATTAGTGTAGACTAAAAGTCGTCAAAACATTGACTCCAAGGGGTAGTGCTACCATAGGGACTAGGGTATTATGGGGTGCCTAAGTCCCAAATTTTAAAGGTGGGTTCCCCAAGTACCTGGATACATCAATTGGTATAGGAGTTGGTTGTCGAAGTATCAATAAGGATTACCTATGGAGGGTTCTGATCTGTGAAGGATTATGACCAACAAAGAAGTTGAGTGAAGTGTAAGCGAGTAAAGTGTTATGGAGTGAAAGCCTCCTAGACTTGGGTATTATTGGGTGCATAAGTCCCATATCAAGTAATATGGCATGCTCAATGAAGTATTTAACTGCTTGAATCCCCCCACTTAAAAGCTTGCTATGGAGAGTGAGTTCCCCAGTCCAAATGCTTGGGTGTTCATCATAATAATATGTGAGATTGTACATTAGTGAATAAAAATTCTAAGCTCTAATATTTCGCATATGGTCTACAAACCCTAAACCCCAAAAAGTTACAAAGGAAAAATACAAATAAAGCATGTTCCTTCTACCCTTTTTACGTTCTTGTTTAAGGATTGACTAACTTTTGCCCCTGCCTCCATTTACGTTCTTGTTCTAAGGAACATGCTTGGGTGTTT
>Ga0099824_1003386_pt1 | contig 23315 bp, 15 predicted proteins | sample SiratrowhiteBW_FD_76837 | JGI IMG/M metagenome (GOLD analysis project Ga0099824, IMG submission 76837) | Root nodule microbial communities of legume samples collected from California, USA - Siratro white BW | ecosystem: Host-associated > Plants > Roots > Nodule | place: USA: California... | reverse complement strand
GGGGGGGAGCAGGGTTTGGTTATTTAGGACAAGTGTTTCTGTCATGCAACATTTTTTAGAGTTTTTTCAGAAGCCACTACTTTTGGCTTTGAGAAAGCACTAAATCAACTTAATTTTTGAGGTTTTCTTTATATTTGTCCTCTTTTTAAAAAGTGTCTATTTGGTATAAACTTTTTATCATGAATTTTAATTAAAAAAAAAACACTTTCTCCACTATTCTCTTCCCGGCATTTTTTTCATATGTACTACTAGACAGTACGTGTCTAAAAACCTTGATGTATAATTCTAAACATACTGATTCTATTATTTCCTTTTAAGTTATGTGGAACTATCAAGACCTGGAAACGTCCTCAGGATTTATCAACTGGAACTCCTACCAGTTTTGGGTTTTATGAGTTTGAGTCTGCAGAAGGGGTTCTCCGTGCCTTGCGACTTCTTACTAAATTGAATATTGACGGGCAAGAACTGAAGGTATGTCTCATCCTTGACTATTTCCTTTTTGTGTTAAGCTGCATTAACATCTTTTACGGTTTTTTTTTTGGTTATTACTGTAGGTTAAGGGCTTGTTTGGTGGACATGATATGATAGGATAAGAGATTATGATATGATAAGATTAAACCATGACAGGATAATAAAACAAAATATAATTTTTAAGTATATCCAATGTTTGGTGCACACAAGATAACAAACTAAACAATGTTAAGATATAAAGAAATATGCTTAAATGACAATTTTCATTAAAATTACACATGATTTTCTAAAAATTGAATTTTCTTTGTAATTTGTGAAAGTTATTGGAAAAATGAATTTTAACTAGATTATACCAATTTGTATAACTATTTTTATATTGTAAAAATTACACAAGATTTTGAAATTATAATTAATATCGAAAAAAATGCTTAAATAATGATTATTTAATTTTATTTTCTTATAAATAATTATTTTAAATTTATGTGTCACGTAATTGTAAATATGAGTACATATAAGATAATATGATAAATAAAAAATTATGCAATACATATCATATAAAATTATTATTAACAAAATTATACAAAAATTTATTTAATTTATATAGTAACTTTTTCTTAAAATCCTAAATAAATTATATATTGTAAAATTGATATTGTGATGTAATTTTTCATTTAAAATTATATTTGGATAATAAGAAATTACCTTTTATATTTCAAATACCATTATAAACTAAATATATGGGGAATGTTATAGATAGAGAGGGGAAAGAGAGAGTTTATACTATCTTGTTGAACTTAACTCAGCTCTTTCCTTGGGATAAGAAATACATTACAGTGACAAAATAACGTTGTCATATACTGTTGGCACATCAAACTACAATAGGATAGGATAATTATCATATCTTATCCTGTCTACCAAAATTACCTAGATGTATAATCTTGATATTATATTTTGGCAAGGGTATACTAATAGTAATTTGATTTGAGTCGTTTTAATGAATATGAATATTAATGTGATTGAATTAAGTGTGCTACTGACGAGCAAACAAAAAGATTGGTACTTCCTTTGTCTTTATGTAGTAGTTTCTCGAAATCCAGTTGCATGATGGGTTCTACACATAGACTTGTAGTTCTCTTTTATTTTTAAGGGGTATCCAGAATTGGTATACTGGTTATGTTGAACTCTATAATTGTGTTTGTATGTACAAGTAGATCTGCATTTTTCCAAGTAAAGTGCATAAAATTTATTTGAACAAGGCTTGTAATTCTTATATTAAAAGTTATGCTGACACATTAGATTGTCTCCCTTGTACATCTAAAGATCTTAGCCATTTATTATATATTTTTAATCAGGTCAACGTGAATCAAGCTATGAAAGAGCATCTGGAGCGGTATGTTCAGAAAAAAGCTGAGAACTTGAACAAAGAAACTCAGGCAGGTGTAGTTGAAAAGGATGAAGGCGAACAAACTTCTAATGCAAATGAGGGTACAAAGGCTGAGAAAGAACCCTCAAACAAAGTGGATAGTGAATCAGTAAATAAGGAATCCCATGATGTGACAAACTTTGGGATTGTCACTGATGAAGATAGAGAAGGGGATCGGGAGGCTTTAGAAAAGATCACAAAGATGATAGAGGAAAGGTTGAAGACAAGACCTTTGCCTCCTCCACCTGCACAGCCAAGTGGTGATGGTTCTGCGAATTTAACCTCAGAACAACCTGTTAAAACGAGAGAGGGAGATTCTGTTGTTGATACAGAGAAGAATGGTGAGGAAAAAATTCATGCATCTATTCTCTGTTGAGTGTAGACACAAAAGGGCTATTTTTTTATCATCAGGACACCTTTATCTCTTTTATTTGTCAATTTATTATTCTGAAACTTTTGTTTTGAAATTGTGTAGAATCTGCTGAAAATAAAAATGAGAAAGAGACAAACAATGATAAAGCAAGCAGTGAACATGATAGGTCTGAAAGCCCTGATAGAAGGCATGATAGAAAAAGCAGAGAGAGGGACCGAGATAGGGAACTAAAACGAGAAAAGGAAAGAGAACTTGAAAGATATGAGAGAGAAGCAGAGCGGGAACGTGTTCGGAAAGAGAGAGAACAAAGAAGAAGAATTGAGGAGGCTGAACGTCAATATGAAGCTTATTTGAAGGAATGGGAGTATAGAGAACGAGAGAAAGAGAAAGAGCGCCAGTATGAAAAAGAGAAGGAGAAGGAAAGAGAACGTAAAAGGAGAAAGGAGATACTTTATGATGAAGAGGATGAGGATGAAGATTCTAGGAAGAGGTGGCGTAGAAGTGTGATAGAGGAGAAGAGAAAGAAGAGGTTGCGTGAGAGGGAAGATGACCTGCTTGACAAACAAAAGGAAGAGGAAGAAATTGCTGAAGCGAAGAAGAAAGCCGAGGAGGAACAAAAGCGTCAAAGAGATGCGTTAAAACTATTAACTGAGCATGTGGTAAATGGTGGTAATGAAAATATGATTACTGAAGAGGTTACTAATGAAATCAAAAGCAAAGTTACTGAACAAGATACTGTAGTTGATTATAGTCGTGAAGATCATAATTGTAATTTTCTTAACTATTCACAGTTTGTGGTTTCTTGTCTCTCTTTCATACTATTAAAGGTTAAGGTAGTAATGCTTTGAAATGACAGGTGATGGGAATGCACTAAATGTCACTAGTGATGAATTGGCCAATGTTGCTCCAACTGATACACAAGGTAATGCTCCTACAAAAAAATTGGGATTTGGCCTAGTTGGTTCAGGGAAAAGAACAACTGTCCCTTCTGTTTTCCATGAAGAGGAGGATGATGATGCACACAAGGACAAAAAAATGAGGCCATTGGTTCCAATTGATTACTCAACTGAAGAATTGCAGGCTGTTCAGCCTACAGTGCCTGGGCCAACACCACCAAATTTGGCTGCTGCTGCAGAATTTGCAAAGCGTATATCCAGTACAAATTTCAAGGAAGATAAGCTGGATGGAGAACGGGACAGAAGTAGGCGTTCAAATGATAAGTCCAACCATCGGGATAGGGATAGAAATGATGAAGATGGTACTCACAACAGAGATGAAAACAAGGAGAGGATTCCTGAACGTGACAGGGATCGAGATCATGGATCGGATAAACTTAAGACTTCTGATAACAAGAGGCTTTTGGATGCTAAACAATTGATTGATATGATACCAAAGACCAAGGAGGAGTTGTTCTCATATGAGATAGACTGGGCTGTATATGATAAGGTATGTGATACTAATGTGAAGATTTTGATTTGTAATTATGTGATTTTGAACTAATAAATAAGAGTTGGCTTATCTACATTTCATTTGGCCTGTGAGCCAGACTGGTATACCTTGATCATTTTTTTTGGGGCCGTTAGTGTCATTGTGTAAGGTTGTTGACGAAAGTTTTAAGCATTGTAGTAGTTGTGTGCGGAAGGAACTGTTCTAGGAGCCTAGAAAAACAACAGAAGTTTGAGGCGTCTACAGAAAGGAGTTCATCCTTACCTTGATCACTTTTTTTGGGGCGTTAGGTGTAATTGTGTAAGGTTGTTGACTGAAGGGTGGACGCATTGTAATAGCTGTGTGTGGAAGGAACCCCGATAGGGGACTAGGAAAAAAACATGACCTTCCACAAAGGATTGGAGAGGAAAAATACCTTTAGATTCCTTGATAGTTTGTATATTTTGATATTTATAGTAACATAGAAATATAAAAATGAAAGGAGGCTAGATAGGGACCTTCTCTTTTTAGGAACGTAATTAAGCTTTATATTTATGCATTTTTGAAGATTGCTTCACTTGTGCTCAGTGAGTGGAACAACTCTTTATAATTTTTTATGTATAAACTGCTAATGTTCATACATATTTTTGATTTTTTGGGTTTGTGCCGTATGAAAGGTAGAAATTGATGTTGTGTTCTAAATTTTTATTTTTATACTATGCTCATTTTCAGCATCAACTACATGAAAGAATGAGACCGTGGATTTCAAAGAAAATCAAAGAGTTTTTGGGAGAAGAAGAGACTACATTGATAGATTATATTGTTTCCAGTACACAAGAACATGTGAAAGCATCCCAAATGCTTGAGCGTCTTCAGATCATTTTAGATGAAGAGGCTGAAATGTTCGTTCTGAAGATGTGGAGGATGCTTATCTTTGAAATAAAGAAGGTAGAGACAGGTTTGGCTCTGAGGTCAAAATCATGATTTTTCAGTTATTGTATGTTCTTCAGTCACTTTTTTTTATTGGATTGATACCATGACCCTTTAAATGTCTTTACCCTAAATTGTAAAATGGCTGCATAATCATAAAATTGCTTCAACATTCAAGTAGTTATTCGGATAAACCTGTCATCCATGAGAATCTGGTGGCAATTTTTGTCATGTGAATAGTTTAGAACTTTGATTTTTAATGACTATCCTGGACTTGTATTTTTCGTTTCTTTGCGACTAAGGAAGTCAAAAAAAAAAAAAAAAAACCTGAAACCTTTACTTTTTTCTTGTGTGACTTCTTTTCGTCTATTATCCCGAACCCTAACCGGTTCAGTAACAAGGCCAATTTAAGATTTTCAGCTTGCAAACCTTGATTTGTGGAGTAAATATCATGATTCTTGAAACTCCAGTGTTTACATTGTCACAGTAAAAAAATAAAGCCCAAATTCTATTGGTAAATGTGTGTTTTTGTACTTGCTCGTTGGCTGGATTTATCATAAATTTTTGGATATGTCAAAAAGATTGCAGAAGTAAAATATGTATTTTTATGAGCTTAAATATAGTTCACGAGGTTTTGCTAGTTCAGTTAAAACTACGGCTTTGTTATATTGAAGAACTATGTAATATGGCTGAATTTCTAAATTTACTGAAAGGAATGCTGTAGGAAAAATTATTTTTGTTTAGATCATGGTGTTGTCAATTTTTGTGTATAGATTTCAGATTAGTGGTTGACTTTTGTCACAACTAAACACACCATAACTTTTTTTCCCAAAATTTTATCTTGCTTAATTTGGTCAGATATTAATGTTACATGTCAAATTTCTGTTCATGCTAAGATGAAAAAATAGATTTTCTAATTTGTTCAAAGTTTCGGAATCTTTGGTGCTCAATTTCTTATTCATTTAGGATGGAAGCCAAAATTTTCTCTAGTCCCATAATATCTATGTTCAGGTCCGTCATATGATAATATTCGAAAGTTTCGGATTTAATATTTATAAGTGAATTTAATTAATTTTGATGTTAAAGATCAAATTAACTAATACCCGACAAAATTAACTAATATTAATAACTTGTAGTTTTGAACATCGATGATTAAAATAGTTAGGTACTGACACATAAAAGTCAGTTTCGTCGGGATTCAAAAAGCATCTCTACTTGAAGTTCCGTGATACTGATTTAGGAAATTAGTAAAGTGAGCATAGAACTTAGTCTCTCTTTGGATTAGATAATGGGCAATGAATGGGAAAGTGAGGGAGTGAAAAATAAAACGAAAAAAAATAGTGAAAAAATAATATAATAATCAAGAGTGAACATAATTGAACAAGTGAAATAATTTAATTTATCATTTTTATTATTTACTATTATAGTAAATAATGAAAAAAGAACCATCTATAATCTTTTCTAAAAAGTTATCATAATCAATTATAGATGATCACCATAATGCTGACAAACAACTTTTTTTCTCCTTTTCAGCTTAAAGCTGCATAAGCAAAACCACACTTTCCTTAAACCTCCACTCCCGCAATTGTATGGTAATATATCAGTAGAAAGAAGCAAAAACTTAAGTGTTAAAAACAAGAAAAAAAAAAAAAAAAATAAAAAAAAAAAAAAACTTAAGTTTTAAAAAAAAAAAAAAAAAAAAAAAAAAGCAAAGCTGAACATTATTCCTCGTTAATAGACATTGATAAAATATTATTTGATTAATACACAGCAATGAATTACAGCAATTTGTACAAGCCATCTGCTCAAAGCAGAAGCTGATAATATTACTAGCTCTTTAAAACTTGAGCTAATAATCTCTTGAGTACAAAAAGAAAAAGTTAAGCAAATTTATACAAAGGTATCTACAAATTCAAACAAATAAAGAATACCCAGGTGAACAAAAAATACTGGGTTTTACCGAACATGAATGAACTGTTCTTGTGGAATAACTGCAACCTTAAATCCAGAGGACCTCCTGTCATAAAAATCATGGAGGACCCTAATGAGAGCACTGGCTTTCTTGCTTGCTCGAGATGTGCCTGCGCTTAGTTGGGAATACAAGGATCCCATAAGAGAAGGACTCTTCACTAGATAAGCAACCACATCCTCTCCACCATTTTGAGACAAAGAAAGCAATAAGGCCACACAGTGCTCACTTCCCACCCTCGAAGTGGAACTACTCAAAATTTCAACAGCTACATGCAATGCCTCTTCCTGAAGAATTGCAAACACTCCCTCACTCTTCTCTGCCAGAGTTGCTAGAACTGCCAGTGAATCCGTGATAAGGTCTTCATTTTCAGATCCTTTCAAGATGCCAGCTAGCAAAGGAACTGCTCCACCTTCTATCACCCTCCTATGATTTTCAGGGTGCTTAAGAAGGCCAAAAATCGCAACCAATCCATTTTTCTTGCTCCTATAATGGCCATCTTTGACAAGCCTTATCAATGATGGAATTGCTTCTGGCTCTTTCCCTAACAAGTTCCCATACTCAGCACTAAGGTAAAACAACACACCAGCAACATGCTGGCGAGCTTCAATCTTCACTCCCTTCTTCAACACCCCAACAATTAATTCCAATCCCCATTTGTCAACCATCACACTTCTACTCTTTTCACATTTTGAGAGGTTTAGAAGGGCTGCGGCAGCATTTTCTTGAGTCAACGAATCCCTTGATGACAACAACTTTAACAAAAGAGGCACCAAACCAGCTTCCACCAAACAAGACCTATTAAAAACACTTGCCTTGGAAAGAAGCCTTGTCTCAAAAGCACCTCTATTGATATCTTCCCCATTTCCATTCTCAATCTTGGCTTTCAGAAAACTAGTCAACATTCTCATTGCTCCCTCTGCTGCTACACTCCCAGGCTCCACTCTCCTAGTAATCTCACGATTCCTCCGACCCAATTCAACAAAGGGGATGCTTATGTCATTTGCATAGCAATACCGCTGAATCAACTTTCGAAGCAACAAGTTTGGAACCATTTCAGTGGTCATAAGCTTTCTAGCCGTGTTGGGACACGTCAAATTCCCACTTCTGAACCACTTCAGAATTGAAGAACGATCATAGGTGTGACCTGTCTCAATTGTCACTGGATCACTCATCAATTCCAAAGAGATTGGACATCGAAAATCATCGGGGTTAAGACAAATCAAACTCAGATCCATCTCACTTTGAATACTACTCTCTCTTCCATCAAATTTTTTGTTACTCTCTTCACAGTCAACAACCTCCATCACAAGGCATCTACAATAACTCATCAACCCCACCAAACTACTCAAAAGTATCACCTTATTCCTCTTCTCATCTAAGCCCTTGAACTCAATTTCTCCCTCCAAAAACTTCACCTCCTTGTTACACTCACTCCACCCTTTAACCCCAATATACTCAATGACCCCCTTCAGATCACCCTCATCCGGAACAACCTCGTTCTCAAACCGGGTCAAACCCGACACGACACTCATCACAACCCGTTTATCTTCTTCCTCAAATTCAAATATGGCCTTCCTTGCTTGTTCATTCAGCAGAAAAACATGCTCTTTGGTTTCCTCAGAGATCTCCACAGAACTCAAAGGAAAAATGTCTAAAGCAGTGGCCACGGATCTGGATATGACCCGAAATTGAGTGGCAACCCGATCCGATTCCATCAACATGTACAGCTTGGCACCTTCACGGGAGAGATCTTGAAGAAGGAAAAGAAGCTTCTGGAAGGTTAAATGGAGCTCAGAGAGGCTCAGAGTTGCCGGATCAGGAAGACCCGAACGGCAGTCTCGGATTTCATAGAGGAAAGGTTGTAGAAGCACGGTCAAACGAACCGCGTTTCTTGCGTTTCGCTTGTTGCAGGGGAAACATGAGAACTTGTGCTGGAAAGAGGAAATGGTGTTGCAGAGAGTGATGAGTGAAGGGATAAGGACAGAGGGAGTGATGCTTTCGCAAGGATGAACCGCCGGGAAAGTTAGTATCCGGCGACCCGAGCCGCTTGTGTTTTGGATCATGGAAAGGTTTGTGTTGGACTTTTGTGTTTGGATGTTATGATAGTTTTGTTCTGATTTCATGGGACGTGGGGTTTGGCATATTTATAGGAAGTGGAAAAGAGGGACACGCGTCGAGGTATGATTTGAGGTTTTTGAGTTTTAGGATTTTAATGCAGGACACGTGGGGTTATGCAGATCCAAGTAGAGAAAGTGTTATGAGAGAGTGACGCGTGGCGCTGGAGAAGCGGGATGGGAACGTGGTTTTGAAGGTGCTTGGAGGAAGGGAGCCGACAGCTGCTAAGTTGTACAACATGGAATTGTAAGATTAAGTTCAGCGTCAACGTTGGAGCCTTGTTTCGTAAGTAAATAAATAAATTGCGGCTTGGGTTGGCCATTATTTGGATTTAAATTAAGTTATTCTATCTATTTTCTGGTCAAACTTCCTAATTTTTGCTTTTCAGCAAACAAACATTAAATGCAATATTTGTTGCTTAAATTTTAAATATTAAATTTTAATTTTTTAATCTGCATATGTTGATTTCAATTTATCAAAATGTTAATTATAATTTTTTAAAATGTTTGAAAGAACTCATACAATCATGTGAATAAACTAAAAGCCTCAAGTTGATTTCTGGATCTTCTTATGCTTTGGTTGGGTAGCGTCCAATAGGCCCTATTCTCTTTTGGGCCATTAGCCCGTATAAATAGATTGTGGCAAATGATATTTATCTGATCATATTCTCCTTTTCTGCAGGATTGAATCATTGTTGGAAATTGGTTCCAAGAGAAATTGGAGTAATTGAAATATGGAAAATGGAAAGTTAAAACTGCTTTGACAATTGCTAGCGGTCTTAAGCAGAACATTTTTCTGAGGTGTTCCAGTGAAAAGAACTTCATGCGCATGCCTAAAGTTGAATCCCATTTTACAACAAATAAAAAAGCATGGAAAAGTGAACGAGAAAGAGCCAAAGGATTCCAGATATGAATTGAATTTTGATGACTTAGATGTTACTGAAAAGGACATATTTGAAGGGTTGTGAGTCACTCTCAAGCTTGCCTCCTCGTATAGGGAAGTTGACTAGACTAAGGTGTTTGAGCACTTATTTTGTTGACAAGGGTAAAGGGGTTCTTTCTGGCAGAATTGGGATCACATAAGATGCAACCTGATACCCAACAACCTTCTCTAAATGCAACCACAGTTATACATTAGTAATTATTCATTAATGCTAAAAGATGTTGGAGTGTCAGAAACTTCAAAATCACTTTCGACCCAATTGCATTTGTGAGCTTCAATTTAGTCACCGACAATTTTGTTTGTCTTATTTCCCTCTTGTCTGTATTGCGTGTGGTTCATGGAAAATTATATTTTATGGTCAAGCAGTGGTTGTACATTGAAGGACAATTATTGCACGTGGATATCACATCTAATACAACCAATCATTTCGAGTTATAAGAAGAACTTAACATTTAGGCATGCTGTTGTGCTTCTGATACTCTGCAGTCCAGCACGGAGCCCAATTAGAAGCCCAATAAGAGTTCACCAAAGAGTCCAATAAAAAGTCTGAAGCATATATGGATAAAGAAAATCTAGAAAAGTTAGCAAACTTCACTGTATTTAACAGATTTTACTACATAAATGTTGAAGTGTGTCGTGTCTAACTTTTAGAAGGTTATCAGAAGTTTGTCATGCAGAATTGTTGGAATTTATTTTAGTGCAAATAGTGTAATATTTTATGGTTATAATTCTTATATATATTCCTTTTGGAGAAGAGTAAATGGACTGGAAGGAAAATTTACTTTGTTTTCTTCAGTTTCAACTGGAGCTGGTACAAATAGAAGACCACAAATTTTCAAGAGGATTGCTATATATAACTTCAAATACCTAAAAATCAAGTGTTTGATTTTATTCTCTATCCTAACAACGAACTAAATATTGATATAGAAAATAAGGCATTTATCATGAGTTAAGACTTCATTTTCACAATAAAGCCAAGTCAATGATGTTCAAAGCCAAGCTGGGTTCTTCAAAGATGTGACAACAGCCTTCACTTGCAAGTAGTTCTTGAGACTGTATTCTCCTTTTTCTCTTCCGTGACCACTCATTTTGTACCCTCCAAAGGGAATTGCAGCATCAAATGTGTCAAAGCTGTTCACCCACACTGTTCCAACTCTCAATGCTCTAGTCAAAGTGTTTGCCGTGTTAATGTTTTTTGTGAACACTCCTGCTGCAAGGCCATAGTGTGTGTTATTTGCTCTGTGAATCACCTCATCAAGCTCCCTGTGATCAAACACACAAGATAATTTTTGTATGAAGCAAAAAGTGCAAAGATAATGATATTAATTGTAAATGGAATCATTGTTCTTACTTGAACTTTAATATGGATTGCACTGGACCAAATATCTCTTCCTTTGCAATCAGCATATCATCCTGGTTGTTTTAACAATTAGTATCACAAGAACTCACGTTTTAAGCATCATTGCTACAATGAGAGTGCAACTGAAAGACTTTATTATTATTTCATTATACCTTTACATTTGAGAAGACAGTAGGTTGAACATAGAAGCCGGAGTTGCCAAATCTATCTCCTCCGGTTTCAAGCGTAGCTCCACTTTCAACACCAGATCTAATATACTTCAATATTTTCTGAAATTGTTCTGAATCAATCTGATTTTTGGATCATACACATAATCGTCAATAGAGCAGACATTTCAAGGAAGATATTAGGAAATATCAAATTAGTGTAATTCTTTGCATTTTGATCTATGGATGAGGGTATGTTACCTGAGGACCTTGCTCTATTCCCCCTTTGAATGGATCACCAACAGCACGTTTCATAGCACGTGCTCTTGCTTTCTCAATAAATTCATCGTACACACGTTCGTGTACAAATGTTCTAGATCCAGCACAGCAGCACTGTCCCTGAATGCACAAAAAGAACCAGTTAATCTATTGATGAACTCTATGCAAGACTATTGTTTTACATTACAAAATTAATATTTGGATGTACCTGATTAAAGAATAATGCAAAGTGTGCTAGCTCAACAGCCTCATCTACATCAGCATCTTCACATACAATAAAAGGGGATTTGCCACCAAGCTCCAAAGTAACAGGCTTAAGATTACTTTTAGCTGCCAGTTCAAGCACAACTTTTCCAGTATCGGTTGAACCAGTGAAAGCAAGCTGCAACAGAGTAAAACAAAGCAGAGACTTAAGTCTACACACCTACACACTTTTCTAAGCTTCTAGTTTGACTACAAGTACTTTATTTGGCACAAGAAACTAGTTTCTTCCACCATCAAACTCTTTTCATATTTAACTAAAAGGATTTGCCAATGTTGAGAAACAAATGAGTGGAAGAGTGAAAAAGAATACTAGTAAAAATATCTGAATACCTTGTCTATGTTCATGTGAGTGGCAATGGCAGCACCAGCAGTTGGACCAAAGCCAGATATGACATTGAGGACACCAGGAGGAAGTCCAGCCTGACAGGCATGATAAATTTGGTATGAACATTCAACATATGTATACAAATCCTTTCATCTCTTCTAACAGAATAAATTAAGACCAATCATCTTTCAAAATAAGTATGGAATGTAACACACCTCATGAAGCAACTTTGATGCATAGAGAGCAGATAAAGGAGTCTGCTCAGCTGTTTTGATAACAACAGTGTTACCACAGGCCAATGCTGGGCAAACCTTCCAGGCAAACATGAGAAGAGGAAAGTTCCATGGAATGATCTGACCGGCCACACCAATAGGTTCATGCAATGTTTGCACATGATATGGCCCATCAGCTGGAACTGTGAGACCATGAATCTTATCCGCCCAACCTGACCAATTTTGAATTTGAAAAGTGTTAGTACCAGTTTCATGAACAACAAAGACAGTGAGACAATTTTTTTCCACTAACCGTGCTAGCAGCACAATTTCTAAAAACACTTGTTGTAACATATTCTCTACAATTATAAAATTGAGTGAAAAAAATTAAATGAACACCCATAAAAATTGTGATTATCAATAATTTCATTCAGAAAGCCATTTAAAACAGTGTTGTTAGTGTTTCTCATTTCAACTCATACCAGCATAGTATCGAAATAGGCGAACCACCATTGGAACTTCAATTTGAGCAGATTGTTCGTATGGCTTTCCATTATCCCATGTCTCAAGTGCAGCAAGCTCATCATTGTGCTTTTCAAACAGATCAGCAGCACGCAGCAATATCCTTTGTCTTTCCTACACGTTTATACAAGAAGCAAACATAAAAAGGATTAGCGGAAAATCATAGAATTTGTACATTGTTCAAGAACAACTGTAAGAGTGAAAATACATAGGCTGTCATCTTTGGCCAAGGTCCATTGTCAAAGGCTTTGCGAGCAGCAGCAACTGCTCGATCAACATCTTCATGGTCACCCTCAGCAATATGAGCAATCACATCTCCTGTCCTAGGGTCCAACGTTGGAAAAGTTTTGCCTGATGTATATCATGTTAGTATTCACCACATATTATCCAAAACCATGTTCAGATACTAGTGATTCTAGGTAAATAGTTGAGGATCCAAAATTGATTGTTGCATTTGATACAAAATTATTTATCAAGAATCTCTACTAACTTACTTTAAAATAAACAAATAACATAAATCACATCCCTTCAATTCAAAATCAAATTCATTTACAATAAATTTACAAGTGCTAACGCAAACACACAAAATAGACGGAGATAAGACTACAAAGGGTGAAAAAAAAAAGAACTAACCAGAAGCAGCATCAACGAATTTTCCATCAATTAAGAGCTGGGTGTGTTCTACTCTAACTGCTGGTTTAATTGGTTCTTCAGTGGCAGCAGCAGTGCTGAATTTACTGAGTCCTCCACCAAGAGCTCCACTTCCACCTGAAATACCAGAAAAATGGTCAATGGCCTTAAAAAGTCTGATTAAAGATAAACATGATCCTTCGTCCAGGCATTGACATAATTGAAATGGTCTCAAGAAGTAACCTCCAATTTGCTACACCTAATCATTGAAAACTACAACATATACTTGAAACAAACAGGTTGTGGCTGGAAAAGATCACGTGCCAAATGAGTGCAGAATGGAGTGCACACTTCTAGTGATGGATCATGCTATTTTTAAAATACAAACCATCTCCAAACAAATTGGTAACTACAATTCCTAAGGATCAGAAAATGTTACAATCCCCACAAAACCATTAAATCAAATAAAAAAAATACAAAATTGAAAATCATTTCTTTTCCATGCTCTCAAAAACCAAACATGAAAGTAATGAGATCACTCCATGATCTTGGAAGTGATGATAAACAACTAGTACCTCTAGAAAACAAAGAGTTAGTGGAAGCGGGAAGGAAAGAACGTGAGAGCAGCCTTGAGATCCTCATTGAAGAAGTCATGGTGAATCTTCTTTAGCATTTTGCCTCTCTTCTCTTCCACTATTTATAGATTCAGATTATGAAGTTGGTGAAATGGTAACCCCATTTACGTAAAAGTACACTTGTAATCACCTCAGAAGAAATGAGACATGATAACTAGAGAGCAAATGAGTTATCTCAGCACATATCTTTCCTAATGAAGTTTTATTTATTTATATATACATTACTATGGTTTAACTGCATTCATTAAAAATATTCTTCTATTATTACATGATACTATGTCATTGTTTTTCTCTGAAATTTCAGTTCTTAACCTTATCCTGTCCTGTTAAATTGGGTAACCATCTTAATTTAATAATTAATAATAATAGTACGTAAGATAGTAGTTATCAGTTTATGGTTAATTTTACATCTTTGAATAAATAATAAGTTTATTTAATTTAAATATATATTTTTTATTTATATACGATTAGGCAGCCATATACTTTTTGATGTTTTATTCAATCACGGACTTTACATATTTTTTTTTTTTTTAACAGCCACACGGACTTTACATGTTTTTTTAAAATATCACAAGTAATTTAAAAATATATAAATACTTAGCGACAGCCATATACTTTTCATGTTTTATTCAATCATAGACTTTACATGTTCTTTTAAAACATCACAACACAACAAGTAATTTAAAATATAAATACTTACTGTTTAAAATTGAAGATTAAATTCACATTATGAATTTTTAAAAATATGAAAATCAAAGTAAAAAAAAAAATGAAATTTGAATGTTTGAAGAAGATGAAAATTACACTTTTGCCTTCTTGAGAAAAAAAAAAAAAGTGTTATTTATTGTGTACACGCATGTCAATGAGTATGATTCATGTTGTGCCGAAAATGCATTAATTGGCCAGCGTCCTGGCCACATTAGTTGGTTCCGAGGAAAACATGTCCATTTTTTTTTTCTTGTGATGAAAAAACAAATTACTGTAATTATTATTAAAATAAAAAATATTATTAAAAATATATATAAAGGAATCAGGAAGAAGAACATATATATAAACAAATGTTTCATAAGTTTTTAATTGTGAACTACTGAAATTTTTGTAATACTTTACTATATGAAACCACTTAGGAACTTAAATTGTTTTCTTTTTATTACTTATTTTGAGGTTTTAATATTAAAGAAATAGTAAGATATGATAACTAGAAATAGTTTGTCTGATTTTAACTATTAAATTGATTAGTAACATTTCTTAAATAAGGAAGAATTAAATTTAATATGTGAGTTTAGATGAATAGTTTGTCTGATTGTTGGTTTTGTTTGTAAAAAAGTGTTAGAATTTTTATTCAAACTCTTCTTCTAAAATTACTTTTTATAACAATCATATCTACATCGCAATATCAATCACATTATATCATCAATCTCAAATCATATCAATCTTATTTTTATAACTACATTTTCTATACAACAAAATTTATATAATAACAATAAAAAAATTAATTAAAACACTTAATACAATATTTTCTCTATAAATATATAAATGTCAAATATATGCCTTCAAAGAAACATGTATTTAAATTTTTTTAATCTATTTTTTAGAAAGTTTAACTTGAACGAAAATTTCTTTGTTTCGATAAGAGTTTCTTCTTTTCATTGCACTTTCACTTCTATGATCAAAATATTTTTTTTTAATAAAAGATACAAAACATACATCACTATATTAAAAATCACAAATCTGTATGTAATGGATAAAGTAATTCAAAATTATCTATATTTATAATTTTGAATTACATACAAACAAAAATATGTGTTTACTTATGAAAAATTTCATAAGTACAAAATATCTTTTAAAAAAGTTATTTATTATTGTGATTATTATTATTATATTTATTATTAGAACATATTATTTATTATTATTAAAACTATTATTACACTTTTATTATTATTAATATCACGTTCAATATTATTATTTCCAAAATGTTAAGAGATGGATTTAAATCCAAGTCTTTCGACATATATGCACAAGTCACAAGCACCAACATCAATTTTAATATTATATATTTATTATTATTATTATTATCATGACTGTTATTTTTATTATTTTTATCAATATTACTAAAATAATAATAATTATAATAATAATAATAATATTATTATTATTATTATTATTATTCTTATTCATGATATTAATAATAATAGTAATAATCTTAACTATAATAATAATAAAATTAATAAGAAAAATATTAAATATAATAATAATAATATTATTATTAATCATATAAGTTAATAATAATAACAATAATACCATAAATAATAATATATAATAATGAGTTATAATATTAATGGATTATAATAATAATACTAAAATAATAATAATGATGATATTAATAATAGTATTAATAATATTAATATTACTCTTATTAATAACTTTAATATTAATATTAAAATAATAATAGTATTAATGATATTAATAATTATATTATTATTATTCATGTTAATAAATAGTAATAATATTAACATTAATAATAATATGATAATAATAATAATAATCAAACTAATAAAAATAACATTAAATATAATATTAATAATACTATTAATTATATAATTTAATAATATAATAATATTTTTACTAATTTTAATAATATTATATTTAATCTTAAAAACCCCAAGATAAGTTTAAATCTTAAAAGGGATATACTAATCTTAAAAACCTTAAACGGAAAAATAAAAATACTTTATTTATTGAGAGATAATAATTTGTATGAGTTGAAATTTGAATAATTAATTTTTTATTTAGTAATTTTTAATTTAATGAATAAAATATTCAAATTTCGGTCATTTAAAATACTTTTACTTTTAGATAAATTAACTCAATTTATGATTATATTTATTTATAATTATAAATATAAATGTGGATGAAAATAATTTTCACCCCATTCCTAGAGAACTGGGATAATTTGTAATTTTCAAATTTGTCTTTATTCTTACTCTTTATTCTTACTCTGATAGAGGATGTGAACATCTTTCCAAACATTGTTTTGACTTATTCCAAGATTCCTTCATCAAATACGGATTGTCTTTTAATTATTAACCTGCAAGGTTGTAAGGGTACATAGTACCTTGTCTCTCCTCACACCTGCACAATTCACGTGTAAGAAAGATCCTCTGCACATTTTCTTAAACTCGTGAAATTGAACACTTTTCAATTATTTTGAATGGAAGATAATATATGAAGAAAACAGTTTCCACTAGTAACTATATACAATAGAGAACTTTTATATATTTAAAATTCCTACCATCCAACGTCAAGATATTCAGTGTTAAGATTATTGGCTTTTGAGAACACTTGATAAAATTATCTACGAATTCAAAACAACTAAAAAATTATATGATTTTTTTTTTTTATAAAAGACTCAATGATCATATTTATTAACAACTTATCCTGGAGTAATGAGATAGACCAAAAAAAATATATAAATATAATTAATTTTTTAAAAAGTATTCACTCAATTTTTTTTTTTAATTTTATAATTTTTATTAATTTAAACATTGAAATTTTCTGTAGGTAGATATTAATTTAATATTTTTTTAATAAACTCGACTACTATCTTTTGAAAGATTAAGTTTACCTAGAGTTCAATTTCTTTAAATTTTTCTCAAATCTACTTTAGACAGTTCTTGTGAATTCCAATAAAAACAAAATTTAAATACATATATGTAGAAACTATTTAGATACAATCTTCAAAAATATAAATAACTAACGTGTTATATCATTTTTAATTCTATTTTTTTTTTTGTTTTTGCTAAAAATCTGAATAAAAAATTATAAAATTATGTTATGTAATATCTCTAAAATTTGATATTTCTAATTAAATCTTTTAAGACTATATCTTATATATATATATAAAATGTCTAAAACATATATTCATATTTATAAGAATATAAACTTCTTTATAAGAGTTTTACAATATAAATATAAAATAAAAATAAAAATAAAATTTAAAAAAAATAAATATATTTTTCATTATTTTATTAGAAATTCCAACACTAAATTTTCTGTTTTTGTGTAACACACGACCATTTCAAGAAAACACACGCCACACAAACAAAATAATAAGTAAGAGATTTTAAAATGTAAGAGTTATTGTGTTGAAAGTGCAAGTGCGAAATCGTGAATTTTTTTTTTTTTAGAAAGCAAATTCTGGAAAGCTTACAGAATTCTGTTTTTGAAAAACATTTAAAGGTTGCATTACATAAAACCAAATCCGGAATATGTTTCCAACTTGAGGTTTTGGAACATGTTTCCAGAAAATAATTTTATTTTTTCCGAAAATATGTTTTAAAAATCTCATTTTAAAACTTAATTCCAGGACTTAATTTCTCAAAATATATTCCAAATTTTTTATTCCAAACTTATTTCTGGAAATATGCTTCCAAACCTTATTTTAGAACTTATTTTCAGAACACGATTTTCGGAACACTTCTATCTTACTCGACCCAAACCTAACAAAAAATAACCATCAAATTTTACCCGCACTACCAAATGTTCTCACTATATCATGAAGCCACTGTACCTCTTCTTTTCAAATAAAATGAGAAGGGGCAGGATTGGTATTTTAAAAAATTGATAGGGTGTAGGAAGCAATTGTCCCTATGCATTTGCCATTCTTAAAAGCTTGTTATTGTTAACCCTCCTTAAAAGGTAAAAATAATGTATAAAAGTTACTACCGAGGGCGAGATTATAGTTAAGTTTTACTAAATTATACACACATCTTTCTTTAAAATAAATATATTTTTAAGTTCATAATAAAATAAATACCTTTTATGAACTGTATTCTTACTATTTAATTTATTTACATCTAAATATTTATGTGATGTAGACAAAAAATATGAAACCTCATTATTATTTTAACAGGATCAAGACTATTTAATATATTTCTTAATTAGAAAAAACTTTAAACGACAAAAAGAAAAAAGAATCCTTAAGAGTAATAAGTTGAAACTTGATGCATTATGCTTTGTATTCATAATTCAATATTAATAGTATGAAAGGTATCCAAATTTAATTATTATAACTATATAAAAAGCCAAAAAAGGGAATGCTGGCATGGATTGTGAAATTAAGATTCTATTACTCCATGTGAGTTACTATAAAAAAAATGTTTGGTAGAACTAAGAGGAAAAAAATCATTAATACTGAAGAAAAAATAAATTTATAAAAATGATGATTATCCGGAAGAAGAGTATAGCCATTTTGAGGAGAGAAAGGATGAATTATTATTTATTTTTTTAGTTTTATAAATGTCTTGGTAATGAATTTCCATTTTTTGGTTGAAGTTTGAAGAGAGTTTATTTATAAGTAAGCACAACATTAATTGTCTTAAATATTTTTATTCATTTCAATTTTTTTATCAAATTATGTAACATTTTAAATACTTATTTTTTTTCATATATTTATATTCTATAATTATTGTTCTCAAATCAAATTTAATTTTTTTATTAAATGCTCTGTATATTTTTAAGGTGAAATTGTAATTGTAATTAAAAAAGATGGTTAAAAAACTTGTGTATTAGTTTTCTTGAATAAAATAATAAATAAAAAATGGTAAGGAAAGAAACCCTAATCGAAAGCCCTATCATTCGCAGATGTACTTTTGAAATGATGTGGCCATAAATAAAACACGTGGAGATCGTGGCATGTACTGAATCACGGGCAGCCGAAAGCACATTACCAAATGAGATGAACATTATTGACAAAAACCCTAACCCTAATCTTATTTTTCTTATCCAAAAAAGCAGATTCTCTTTTACTTTCTGTTGGACCTGACAGGGATTTTATTTTATTTATGTTCATTAAATATTCTTTTTACTCTCTCGTAATTATAAAAATATATTTGTTAATTGGTGCTGTCCATCTGTGACTTCAGAATATGTTAATTTTAATATATTAAAAAAATATTTTTAGTCAATCTTTACTTTACAGACACTATGGATAATCCGATGATAACGTCAAACTAAATTCCATTTAAAAAGTAAGGCTTGAAAAATAAATATGATTAGTAAGTGTTTTTAGTAAAAAGTATTCTTGATGAAGTAAATAACTATTGTATATTTATATTAAAAAATTCTATGCTTAATAAAAATATCCTATAATTACAAATGAGTCCTTTTCATTTTTCAATGTTGAGAGAGAATTTTAGTTTATTAACTTTTTCATTGCTGTTAAAACTGAATTTACATGCTTAATATTAAAAAATTCTTTAATTACGAATGTGGTGTTTCGATTTAATGTTGAGAAAGGTTTATATTATTTATTCTTTTAACAGGTGTTAACTTTAAAATTGAAAGTGATATGACGTAGTAATGAAACAGATCGTTTAATTTTTTTACTGTCTTGAGTTTATCTATTAGTGGTATATGTTGATTATATTATTCTTAGAAATAGTGATAAGCATGACATCTCTCTAATAAAACAATATGTTTATTATTACTTTCAAACAAAAGATCTTGGCAAACTTAGATATTTAACAATGGTATTGTTATCTTTCAAAAAAAAATATGCATTGGACATTTTGGAGAAAACTGAATTAGTGAATTCAAAATTTATTGATACACTTATGGATCCTAATGTCAAACTTCTACCTAGTCAAGGAGAGCCTCTTTCAAATCCTGGAAAATATCGAAGATTAGTTGAAAAATTGAATTATCTTACTCTTACTCGTTCCGATGTTTCATTTGCAGTCAGTGTAGTGAGTCAATTTATTAATTTCAGGTGTGTTGATCACTGGAATGCAATCATTATTGTATTGAAGTATATTAAAGGTTCTCCTGAAAAAGGCTTACTATATGATCATAATAACCATAATAAAGTTATATGTTATTCAGATGTTGATTGGACGAATGCAATGATAATTTGATTTCTCGAGAAAGTAAAAAACATGTTGTGGCAAGATCTAGTGTTGAAGTAGAATATAGAGTTATGACCTCAAATGACAATTTGGCTTATTTGGCTTAAACATTTACTTAAAAATTACAATTTGGAGAGGTCACTCAAATGACACTCATATATGATAATCAAATTGTTCTTCATATTAGCTTGAATCCCGTCTTTCATGAAAGGACCGAACATATTGAGATTATTGTCATTTCTTTAAAGAGAGTAAGTTATATATAAAGACATCAAGACGAAATTTATTAATTCGAATTATCGGTTAACTAATATTTTTACTAAATCTTTACGGGACCTATAATTGATTATATTTGTAACAAGCTTGGTACTTATAATTTATATACATAAGCTTAAGAGAGAGTGTTGAATATAATGCGCTTAGCGTATATTTTCTATTAGTTTGTTATTATTTTTTTCTATAAATAACTAATCCCTATATGTATTTTACACAAGACAGATTAATTTATAATTATTTTTTTTAACAAGTATTAATATTTAACAACACAATTAATAAATATAATTAAAAATTTTAAAAAATAGTTATTTTATAAAGATAGAACAATTTTATTATTATACTAAAAATAGAAATAAATAATATATCTATAACAATATGTAATAAGATTTTTCCTCCTAATACACACAAACTATTATTATTTTTATTTTACCTCTCATAATATTTTTAAGTTATAATATAAAATTCACAATGAAAAGTATACAAACTAAAAAAGTGGAGAAAAAACAGATAACAACCCCTAAAATAGTAGAAAGATATGTCTATGTAAATGTAAATTAAAAAAAAATAACTGCTCATATTTGATTTTATATAATTAAACTTGTTATTATAATATATATTATCAATTTTCAAATAAAATACCCATATAAAAAACTAACTGCTCATATTTGATTTTATATAATTAAACTTGTTATTATAATATATATTATCAATTTTCAAATAAAATACCCATATAAAAAAGTAACTGCTCATATTTGATTTTATATAATTAAACTTGTTATTATAATATATATTATCAATTTTCAAATAAAATAACCATATATTTTTTCATTCTTGCATTTACAAAATTATTTATTTTATTTTAATATAATAGAAATCCATACCTATAGTTACAAATTCCAAAGATTAGGTTTCCTCATCTATTTAAAAAAGCACAACTTTTAAAATTTAACTCCCATAAAATACGAATTATCTATACTATTATAAACGAATAGAGGCTGAAACTCTCATTGCCCCCACACTTTCTTAATTATATTTGATTTAATATTAATATTGATTTGAAGCAATTTTTTTTTTCTTGTTTGAATATGCATCAATTCTCTTTCATAGTTTCTTTTCTAACTAGACACCCCTATCAATCTACTGTACATTATCTTTTGTTTCTTTAAATAAGTATAATTTCTTAATCATGTATCTCATTCACACTGTCATATATTTTATTTTTATTTATAGATCAAATATATCTCTCTCCATTTACAAACCTTATCTTTTATCTCCAAATCAAATTATAACAATCTCCTAAAAAATTTACCAGTAATTGAAATAAAATAATCCATAAGTTTATTTAGTTTAATTAGAAACAGGGCATAAGAGAGAGAAGGAACAAGATCGGTTGAAGATTAGGTTTCCATCTAACATTAAAAAAAAAACATCACTTTTTTATTTTTTTCATTTATTTCCAAAGTTACCATTTTTTTTTTTTATCATTTATCTCCATAACACTATATAAGGAGTATAAGAGGGCAACACGAGAGCGTGCCTTCCCTACTCACTTCAGAGAAGAACATGGCTGCGGAGAACAACGTCGTTCAGTTTTCAGACTTACCCGTCAAGAGACCCAGAGAAGAAGGCCAAGACGGCGGAGAAAATGGCGTCTCCGCCACCCTTTCAACGCTCCCCAATCACTCTCAACACCCTGGTATCTCTGCGGTTATGCCCGGTTGGTTCTCTGAAATCAGCCCAATGTGGCCTGGTTAGTAAAAACCCTCTCTTTTCCTTACCCCCTTTTCTCTAAACCTTCAATTTCAAGACTTTTCATCAACCCTCTGTTTAATTGCTTACTGGGTATGAAGTGTTTGTTTTTGTGGAATCGTTGTTTCAATCTTTACGTGTTGGTTGTCGTATAGCGGACTATGAAGTGTTTTCAAATCTGTGTCCTTTAATGTTTTTTTTTTTTTTTTTTTTTTCCGGGTTTTTTTTTTTTTTTTTGTTTTTTTTTTTTGTTTTTTTTTTTTTTTTTTTTTTTTTTTTTTTTTTTTTTTTTTTTTTTTTTTTTTTTTTTTTTTTTTTTTTTTTTTTTTTTTTTTTTTTTTTTTTTTTTTTTTTTTTTTTT
>Ga0099824_1003384_pt1 | contig 23321 bp, 10 predicted proteins | sample SiratrowhiteBW_FD_76837 | JGI IMG/M metagenome (GOLD analysis project Ga0099824, IMG submission 76837) | Root nodule microbial communities of legume samples collected from California, USA - Siratro white BW | ecosystem: Host-associated > Plants > Roots > Nodule | place: USA: California... | reverse complement strand
GACAGTTTTCTTTGTGCCTTCACGAAGAACTTGAGGAGGCCTCATTACTGTCCTTCGCCTATCTCCAGCAAGTTCAGGATTATTCTCACGAAGAATGTTAAACACCCTGCCAAGAAGCTGCACGAAAAACATCGGAATCCATAAGAGATGTATGGGAAGGGTTATGCATGACAAGGACTTTCCAAGTAAAGGCATAACAGAATATAATAAATGCTTTTGCCAATATTTTTAAGGATTTATACTTGGACCCTATCAGAAAAAAAATGACATTTATTGATCCAAGAAGGATAAAGCACTAAAAATTCTTTCATAATTAGATGTATTACCAAGGCACACACAAACCATCATTAATATAATGAATACTACCATATTAAAAATTTTAAGCACATCAATGAATCTGAAGCATCATGAATACAGTCTAATATCACCCCACTAAAACAATGTTGAAAAATATCAGGCAGATTTATAAAATAAATAATTAGTATTATGGAAGGAAATTAAAACCAACTCAGAAACATTTTTGAACAAAGTTATGAAGAAAAAAACATAAAAAAAGTTTCAAATTAACATTTAAATTGAAAGGTCATACAGCAAATCAGGAGAAAAACACTTAAATATGACAAACCTCCTCATATTCATAATCACGATCACTGCCTTCCCAAGGATAACGAGCCTGAGGAGCAACCATTTCTCCTTCATCATCTTCAGCATGATCTAAAAGAAAAAGTTTACTAGATATTAAGTGTTCAATAAGCTCCCCTCAAGACATGTTTAGAACAAATACTCCACAATTCATAAAAAACAATATTTACATAGGTATAGCTGCTCACCATCCAAATCTTCAATTGCATCTCCGGTCTCATCATTCAAGTTACTGATTTCAACCTATAATCAAACAACATAAGGTTTCACATTGTTTCCAACAAAAAACTAGATACATTAAAAACAAACTCTGAAGTGATACAATTCTCCAAAAGGACCACATTAAGCATAAATATGATTACTTACAGGCTTCTTCTTCTTCTTTTTCAAACCAGTAAATGCAGCCTCAACCCCATCAGAAACTGCAAGTGAAAATAAATGAGAATTATACCTATGCAAAATAGCCAGATAGAAATGAAAATAAAACCAAAAAGGAAATTACTTATAGTATTTTTTGCATACCTGCGAGGTTATCCGTCTTCTCAGCCAATTTCTCAACTGGGTCATCAGCAGGATCTACAATTGTAATTTTCTTTTTCTTCTTCTTCTTGGTAGGGTCAAAGGGTACAATCTGTGATTTAGAAATTCAGGTATCAGAAGATGGTATGCTACAGCAAACAAAAATCTCAACAAACAAAGTTAAACGACCGAAATATGTAACACAAGATCATTGCAACAAATAAGCAATACAAGAACAAAAGGTGAAAAAACCGAAATTTTAGGCTTAATGTGCAATAAATGAAACCATACAGCGGGAAAGCATTTTTCAGGTTATAGATAATTAAGGGGTCAATGAACTCACTTCTGGAATCTCCTCCTTCAGCTCATTTTGTGCTTCATCCGCCATGATTGCTGCAACACATAAAATAAGATTTCGGAAATAAGTAGAGAATTGGGAAGAGATAACAAAACGTGGGGACAAAAGCGAATAATTAAGAGAAAAAGGTCTTAACAAAATCAAGTTTTTTTAAAAAATCGAAACTTTATCAAACATCCCTAATATATAGGAAACCGATGACACACTTTGTGCTACTAGGGAAAGTCCTAAACTTCCAAGTGCTGTAAACCAATAATTGAAAAAGGGAAAAATTAATTAAAAACAAAGGCCAGAAAACCCTTGCTCAGAATCCTAAAAACGAAACAAGTTTTACAACCTAATTAAACATAACAAAAAAACCAAAACCTCAATCGTTAATGCACACAACAAGAATCTTACCGAATCGAGCACGAGAAGCAGGAGGAACATTAATCTACAGAAATTACGAAAATCGCAGATCAAAACGGAACTACGAGTTCCTTTTAATTAACTTATTGTGTGCTCTAAACACCCTTAAGATAACGATTACTTCGCCCTAGATTTCTAAACCAAACACGCCGTACAGAAGCACAAAGGGATTCCAGAAACACGCACCGAAAAGGATTCGGGAAATGGAGAAAACAAAACACAATAAAACAGCACTGATTTTGGATATTGGAGAGCGAGAAACGAACAATCAATTGAAATTGATTAGGTACAAACATCAGCGAACAGAAACAAAAAGGAGAAAAATAATAGGAATAGATATTAGATAAGCGAAAATGAATGCAACCTTGAGAAAAGCTTTGAAGTGCGAGCAGAGATAATCGAATCCCTGAAGACAAGAGTGCAGCCGGTGGGTACCAAATGAAAAACCCTTTCTTTCTGCTACTACTACTAGAGTGGCATTTTGAAAAGGTGATTGGGTGCAGGAAGGAAATGTGGGGGTACAGGAAGTAATTGTCTTTTCTTTTTGCCTTTTTTTTTTTTGTCTATTTTTGTGCATTTTTATGGGTATTAATTTTTACTTTTTTTATGTTTATGTTTTCAATTAATTAAGTGTTTAAACAAACCAACTTCAAGCACAAAAGCCCTGCATTGCATGCTGATTTAAAAATAGAAATGTCAAGGGTATTTATGATATTTTAAAAAATTATATAGTATAGACAGAGGGTGTTGTCAATGCTTCTGTTTGTTTAGTTTTCTCCTTTTAATTTATAAACCATTATATACTTTAATATGTTTTCATTATCTTCCATACTAATCTATTTTTTTTTCTCCACAAAATTAAAAATAAATATAAATTTGATGTTGATGAGTATCTTCATGAAATAAATGACTTTTAAGTATGGGAATTCATTTTTAATCCTTTTAAAATATTGATAATGCATTTTGAGTCTTTCTAAAATACTTGTGATTCATTTTTTGGTCTCCTAAATTTAAAAGAAATATCATTGATAAAATTAAAGAATTTTAATTAACAATTAATTAAAGGTTGCATATCTTATTTGTAGGGAGTTATTTTTTTAGGTGGATTTAGGGTGGTCCTTTCAAGTCTTTTTATTTTTTATTTATTTTTCTTTAATAATAATCTTTAGATATTAGTTTAATTAAAATTTAAAAATATATAATAATACCTAATATAAATTTTTTATTTAAAAAATTAATAAAAATAAATAAATAAATAAATAAAAAGTGTCAACAATTTCAAAACACTTTACACCTGAAAATGCTTATAACATGAAATATATTTTTTTTACTCTTTTTACATATAAAGAGTATGCTTATAACGTACTCTTTTTATCTTGTGATAAAGAAAAAAGTCACCTATTACAAAGATATCAATTAATAATCACAATATTTTTAATATATAACTTTTCCAAAAAATTATGTAATCACCTTTAAAAATACAAAAAAAAATTATATTCTTATTCATAAGAAAATATTAAATAAAAAAGTAAATATTATATATGAATGTATTTCATTGAGTAATAATTTAAATAAACTATTAAAATAATGGGTAACTCGGTACACATGACACAATTTTTATTTTATAAGAATTAAAGTCATACAAAATATTTTTGAGGAATCAAGAGTAAATACATATTTTTAGAGAAATAAAAAACTATTTTATCTAAAGTATTTTTTACATGTCTAATTTTGTTTGACATGTAGGTGTCTCGTTTAACAAAAATACTAGATGAAATTAAATTTGACACATTTCCATTTTATAAAGAAAAAATACATAATTTATTTTTGAGGAATTAAAATTAAGTTACCAATATTTTAGAAGGATGAAAATCATATTTTATCGAAAATATTTTTATTTAATTATGATGAAAAATATTTTTCATTTAGAAATGATTTATATTAACGATTTTTTAGAAAAAAAATTGAAAGATACTCTTTAAAATAATTAAAAATATTATTTCTGTTTTCAAAATTTTATAAAGCGGGTAGAAATTAAACTTTTACAACATATTTTCACAATAAAAATATTTTTTATGAAAGATAAAACAAAGAAGTTCATAATTCGCATAACTCGATTTCAAATTTAATTTTGGGATATATTATTAGATTTAGATATGGTTTAATAATGATCGCATAAGATTTTTAACTTCAAAAAGTATATTTTTAAGAATTAGTGTAATTGAATGATGAAATCTAAAAAAAAAAAATTACAAGGCTTTAGTTCCTCTAAAGTAGAAATGTAACATGAAATTTTAAAAAAATAAAACAAACACTAAGCTATGATTAAAAATGTTGGTCAATTCATGTACTAAAAAATAAAAAGTAAGTTACGAAAAATAAGTCTCCAAATTTTGGTATATAGTAAAAATTAAAGCTAATTTATTAAGAACTCAGTATAGTTGGATTAAAATTTTGGTGAACTAGGTTTATAGTCAAATTCTTTTTTTCATTTAGTATAGAGTTTAAATATTCGCACTGTGTGAGACCGATGGTATAACGCATGATTGTCCCGTACAAATTATTATAATAATTTATTAATTTGTACAATTACTATCTTAAAAATAAAAAATAATTTCCAATTTCAACGGTGGGACCCACCAAATAAACCTTTCATGTTTCAACGTCTTTAAATCCATTGATATCGGGATTTCTGTCTTCGTGGATTACTTTATTAATTCACAAAACGAATCTTCAATCATCAAACCCTCTTCTTCCTCATAATTTTGTTCAAGTTGAAGTTTTGTTTAATTAGGGCAATCTTAACTACAATTTCCTACAACCACAGAATGATTTATCTCATTATTAGATGACTTTATTGTAATATTATTTTTTATAAAAGATATTTTAGTTGTAAGATTTTAGGAAATAATTCTATAATAAAAACTTATTAAAACTTAACATTTAATTTTAAAGATAAATAAAATGATACGTGAATAACTTTTAAGAAAAATAAGTAAAAGTAATAAATAAGTTATTCACGTTATTATAAAAATCGCCAATTTTTTTGTCTTAAGAAACATTTCTTTGTATTTTGTTTTGTCTTTTCTCTAAATTTTATTTTTAGATTCCTCACATTAAATAAAATAAAAGTGTCTTATAATAAATTTATTTTTTACTCATCCAGAGTCAATTTTTTGATAGATTATGTTCATCTTTTAAGAAATTAGTGTAATATCTTAGAAAATAGTTTCAGAATAAAAATTAACTTAAAATCTAATTTTAAAAATAAATAAGATAACACTTAAATATTTTTTTTCGAAAAAAAGAAAATTTCATAAAAATTCAGTTTTTATTTTTATAACAAAACCACGAACTATATCTTTAAGAAAATATTATGTTTCATTTTTATAAAAAAAACGTCATCAATTCCTTCTCTAAGAAGTTGTTGTTCCCATTTTCTCTCTCTTTTCTCTAAAATTGTCTTCCTTACTTATCAAATTGATGATCGAAGTTCACACTTAGATTATTGGCTTCGAGTAAAGCAAGAGTGTCCAATCAGATTCTTGAACAGAGTTAGGTTATCTCTAAGATCCCTAGGAGTAAAGCAAGAGTATCTGATCATATTCTTAAACATAGTTAGGTTATCTTTGAGATCTCTAGGATTTTAAAGCTCTTTCTGAATTAAGGTAGGGGAAGCTAATTGTGTTAGTTTGAAATAGAAATTTATTTAAAATGATGATATTTGGTAAGGGAAGCTAATTTTATGTTTTTCTCAATATTTGTTTACTTTGAAATATGTCGCAACCAGGGCCACGACGGGGACAGCGAACAAAATAAAATTATTTTAATTTTCAAAACAGAGGAGTCGCCACCATAGTTTATTATGGAAAAACTATGGAAAACCAAAAAATTTGATAAAACAAGTTTGCAAAAACCAGATTTCGGATCCGGAAGTCGGTTACGTTTGGGGAAGGTATTAGCAACCCACAACGTCTGTCTTAAGACGATACCTTTAATTAAATGAGTAAAATAAGTATGATTTTGTAAAATGTTTATTTTCCCAAAGAGAAAAAAAAAAGACAAAAATACAAATAAAAATAAAGAAAAAAAAATTATTTTGGGAAAGGGCCAGACAAGGTTTGACCTTGCTCCTATGTATCTCCATTTAAGGATGGAGAATCAAGGTTACGTAGTTATTTGTTGATAAGATTGTTGGTTGTCTTGATATTTTTTTTTTTAATTTTCGAAAGCTTGTGTTTGAAAATAAGGTAAGTGAATGGCACCAGTGCCAGGTTTAAAGCCTGGGCTTTGGATGACAGTGCCAGGTTTAAAGCCTGAGCTTTGAGTAAGGTGTCAGGTTTAAGGCCTGGGCTTTGGGTAAGGTGTCAGGTTTAAAGTCTAGCTTTGAGTAACAATGTCAGGTTTAAAGCATGAACTTTGAGCAATAGTGTCAGGTTTAAAGCCTGGGCTTTGAGTAATGGTGCCAAGTTTAAAGCCTGGGTTTTGAGAAATGGTGCTAGGTTTAAAGCCTAAGCTTTGAATAAGGTGTCAAGTTTAAAGCCTGGACTTTAAATAAGGTACCAGGTGCAAAGTGATCAATACTTCCTTCTTAACGTAAGAGCAGTTACCACTTAAGTGAATATTTTTTTTTATTATTTAATTTATTTTTATTTTGAAAGTAGTTTAGAGCAGTTTTGAAAGATTGACTCCTTTTTTTTCTCTTTTTTTATTATTCAAGATGAAGTGTGGATGAATATGAGATGAAACAGTTTGAGAACAGTCATATTTTATTTTTTATATTTTTTTGTTATTGTGAAATGAGAACATGGGTAGTTCGGAACAATTTTAAAGATTGATTGATTCTCTTTTTTTATTATTATTTTAAAAGATGAATTAAAAGAAGCAGTTTTAAAACAATTTCAATTTCTTTTTATGTATTTTCCTTTTAGTTATTATTTTGTTTTTATTTTTATGTTATTTATTTATTTATTTGATTTTTCATTTCTTTTCTTTATTATTATTTTTTATTTACTTTGTTTTTCTGTTTTTGTTAACTGTTATTATTTTTTATGTTTTGTAAAAAAATGGATAAATTCAAACCTCTTTTTATTTGTTTTATTATTTATTATTTTTTTAATAAAAACCTCAAGTAATCAAGTGTATATATTTTTTCTATTTATTATTTTCTTATTCATTTTTTTATTTTCTTAATTTTAATTTATTTACCTGGACGAAATCGGGTGTTAACAGTTGTCCCTCTTTACTTAAGTTTTACTGGATAATATGAAAATTTGATAAAGATTCATATTATCAAAGTAAAAATTAAGTAAAGATAGAAACACTGATTTTGTTCGGGTATCATCATGTGCAGAAAAGAAATGCGGAGATCTTGCTTCTGTAAAGGATCAACATGTGAAAGAAAAGTTGTGACTTTGCTCTCGTAGGGAGTCGAAAAGTAAATGATGGTTGTGACTTTGCTTCTACAGGGAGTTGAAAAGTAAAGAATGACCAAGATCTTGCTTCTACAGGGGATCAAGCGCCAAAGTCAAATGTGACCTTGCTTCTGCGGGGATTAACATATCAAATAAGAGTTGTGACTTTGCTTCTGCAGGGAGTCGAAAAGTAAAAAATGGCCAAGACCTTGCTTCTGCAGGGGATCAAGTGCCAAAATCAAATGTGACCTTACTTTTACAGGGGATTAACATATCAAAGAAGAGTTGTGACTTTGCTTCTACAGGGAGTCGAAAAGTAAATAATGGCTGTGACTTTGCTTCTGCAGGGAGTCGAAAAGTAAATAATGGCTGTGACTTTGCTTCTGCAGGGAGTCAAAAAGTGAAGAATGGTCAAGACCTTGCTTCTGCAGGGGATCAAGTGCCAAAACTTTGAATTAAGGGATAATCTTTCACTAAATCTTGTATCAGAGGATCATGAAACCATTTTTAAAAAAAAAATCAATTTATGATTTGTTTTCAAATGAATACATGTTTGAATGCATGAGAATCTATTATTTGCATTTGCTTTGAATGCATCTATGAATGCATGATATATTTTTTTAAATGTTTGGCAAGTTTGACTTTTCCATTGGGGAATGAATGCATGGCTTTATGCTGATGAATGAAAGTTTGACTCGCATGAGATTTTTTACTTTTAATGCCTGAGGATTTTGATTTTCTATTTTGCTCCTCTCTTTAAACCAAATATTTTTATGGAATCATTGAATCCATTGATTGAACTTTAAATTTTTATTTTGGAAAAAACATTCACAAATATTAACACTTTACAAAAAATTATTAATACGATCAACTCTAACATTTGATGCATATGTGTCGGAATGGGTGGATAAACAAACATACGGTAAAGAAATGTTAAACTTCAAATAGGCAATAGAATTGCCCCAAGTATAGGGGATAACTTTATTTTAAGTCTTTCATACTCTTTGAGAGTTGACCATAAATGAGCAGAGTTACCCCAGTTTTTTTGAAAAATGGGAAATTAAGGTTCAAAGGGGTAGCCAATTTTGTTAGGTTAGATGGGTAAAAATAGATTTTGGGAAACCGGGGTAATGCAACTTACGTGGAGAAAGCTGCATACTTAAGAAAATCAACTGATACTGATTGAATCACATGGTAAGTCAGCAAAGTAGTGAGCGAAGCTGCTGTCGGCGGTATCCAAACTGTCTTTGAGCCAGAATCAGATTGTAGTTAACACAACCTTTAGTGCCTATGAGTGGCACGTTTGGGTAGTTCCCACAATAATATATGATGCTCGACTTCTGCTGCTAAGATGGATGCCACTTTATCTTTTCTTGAGTCAGTCTTGAGAGAAACTCACCCCAATTTGTCGTTCTCTTCACTTCAAGCTTGCGTTGCATTACCTCTTCAACAGGGCATTGAGCACTGATCCCTTTTCCCCCTATGCGATATAGGAGCCAGACATAAAACACAGGTAGACAACACATCAACTTTCTTTTCCCTAGGTCATAACACAGATGAAAAGTTATATAGACATCAGTCACGATTGCTGGGACTGGATTTTCCGATCGAGTCTTACTTGCAATAAATACATCGATTGCGGCATAGTCGACCAAATCTTAGACATTAGGGAACAACATAACACCATATAGTGTAAGAGCTAGAACATCCATGGAAGTCTCCCAATTTTCTTGGTCAGCTAACTAATGCGAATAGCTTTCCAAAAACTTTGGGGTAAATCCTCGTACACCCTTCTTGTTTACTAGAGCACTTTCCAGTTCTCTTGGGTGAATTTTCATTATCCTAGATAGAGTCAAAACAGAAGCATGTTGTTTAACATATTTGTACGGAGACTTCCCCTCCAAGGGTAAGTCTAAAATCTGCTTAAACTCTTCAAGTGTTGGTACCAATTGAAAGTCTTTGAATGTGAAAGCTGTGACAGGTGGGTCATAATACTGTGCAAAGGCCGTGATCAAGGAAGTCTGCACCTCTATGTCAAGCAAACCTAACAAATTTTCATATTTTTTCCTGAAAGAGTTTCTCTAAATTGCCCTAAGCCTTCGTCCCAATGCCTTGATTCCAAACAGATTATTCTTTCTGGCTTTTATCGGCAGTTTTACCTTCAAATCCTCTTCAGATTTCATTTTGACTCCAGAACTTACATTAATTTCCATTCTTTTTGACAAAAGACACAACTTTATAATTTCTGACCTTAAAAGAAAACAATTTAGACTATGTGAGAAAAAGAAATGCATGCAATGCAATGAAGAAAAGCCTGAGCTAAACTTCATATGTCATGATAAAAATAATGGATGCTTTATATGGAGAAGAAATTAATGCAATGGAAAAAAATATTTTTATTATTCTTTTTTTAAAAAAAATGAGGTGGAGGGTAGAGGCACACAACATATCTCCCTTTGTGCCCTAAACAAGGTTCAATATGCTTGGGGGTCTAAGGCATTAAATGCACACTCACAAAGGTAAGCTTCTAACTCCTAAAGGTATAAGGCTACTAGAACTATGACTCCCCTCACTGCATTACCCACAACAGTTGGTATCCAACTTGTGTAAGCATACAAGTGAATAAAACAGACTCTAGCTAGGGTTCTCGCAATAGCTAGAATGAGAAGTACATCCTCATTGACATTGCTACACAACCCCTTCTAATTCTAAGATTCCTCAAAACCCGGGTGTAGGGCCCCACTCATGATATGAACAAGTATGTGTGTGTGAAGAGAGAATTTATGCACCCAACCCCTACCTGCAAAACAGCCAGAAAAGTCCCAAGCAGGTATACAACATATATAACAGATATAGCATGTCATCTACCCTAGGGTTGAATTATTCCAACATTAATAAATAAACAATCATATATACAAAAAGAAAGGGAAAGATAAACATTAAAAAAAACCACACTCATTTTAATTATTTAATCAAATTGGTCTGATTCTCAAACAATCTCCAGTGGAGTCGCCATTTGTCGCAACCGGAGCCACGACGGAAACAGCGAACAAAATAAAATTATTTTAATTTTCAAAACTGAGGAGTTGCCACCATAGTTTATTATGGAAAACCAAAAAATTGATAAAGCAAGTTTGCGAAAACCAGATTTCAGATCCGGGAGTCGGTTACGTTTGGAGAAGGTATTAACACCCCACAACGCCCGTCCGAAGACGGTACATTTAATTAAATGAGTAAAATAAGATGATTTTGTAAAATGTTTATTTTCCCAAAGAGAAAAAAAAAGACAAAAAATACAAATAAAAACAAAGAAAAATATTTTTTATTTTGGGAAATGGCCAGACAAGGTTTGACCTTGCTCCTACGTATCTCCATTTAAGGGTGGAGAATCAGGGTTACATAGTTCTTTGTTGATAAGATTGTTGGTTGTCTTGATATTTTTTTTTTAAATTTTCGAAAGCTTGTGTTTCAAAATAAGGTAGGTGAATGGCACCATTGCCAGGTTTAAAGCCTGGGCTTTGGATGATAGTGTCAGGTTTAAAGCCTGAGCTTTGAGTAAGGTGTCAGGTTTAAGGTATGGGCTTTGGGTAAGGTGCCAGGTTTAAAGCCTGGGCTTTGAGTAACGATGCTAGGTTTAAAGCCTAGGCTTTGAGCAACAGTGCCAGGTTTAAAGCCTGGGCTTTGAATAATGGTGCCAGGTTTAAAGCCTAGGCTTTGAGAAATGATGTCATGATTAAAGCCTGGGCTTTGAATAAGGTGTCAGGTTCAAAGCCTGGACTTTTAATAAGGTACCAGGTACAAATACTAATTGAGGTGGTGCAGGAAGTAGCTCCACTAGTCAGAAACCACTTATGATCAAGGGCTTTTTAGGGATTGAGAATAGTGTGGGTGCAGATCTAGATTAATGGGGGTGCAGGAAGTAGATCCGCTAATCAGAAATCCAACCAGGGTTGAGGGCATTTTGGAGATTAAGAAGAATTAGAGTGTAGATCTTAATTAATGGGGGTGCAGGAAGTAGATCCGCTAATTAGAAATCTAACCAGGGTTGAGGGCATTTTGGGGATTAAGAAGAATTGCAGTGTAGATCTTAATTAATGGGGGTGCAGGAAGTAGATCCGCTAATCAGAAATCCAACCAGGGTTGAGGGCATTTTGGGGATTAAGAAGAATTGGAGTATAAAACTTAATTCGTGGGGGTGCATGAAGTAGATCCACTAATCAGAAATCCAACCAGGGTTGAGGGCATTTTGGGGATTAAGAAGAATTGGAGTGTAAAACTTAATTAGTAGGGGTGCAGGAAGTAGATCCGCTAATCAGAAATCCAATCAGGGTTGAGGGTATTTTGGAGATTAAGAAGAATTGGAGTTTATAACTTAATTAGTGGGGGTGCAGGAAGTAGATCGGCTAATCAGAAATCCAACCAGGGTTGAGGGCATTTTGGGGATTAAGAAGAATTGAAGTGTAGATCTTAATTAATGGGGGTGTGAATTGGAAGGCCCCAACTCCACAACCCTAGGTTATCATCACCTCAACCCTAAGCCACCACCACCTTACTCCAAACCCATGTTAGGTCTACCAACCCAAAGCGGCAGCGGTGACGGCAAAGAGGAGCAGCGGCTGCAACGGCAGGTGGTGAGGTGGCGACGACGGTGGGCAGTGCGGCGGCAGCGCGGAAGGAACAACGGGTGATGGTGAAGGTTATTTTGGAGTGGTTTTGAAAGCACAAAATACATGGACAAAATACATAGAAGAATGTATGAAAGATGGAATATGATGAATTTTTTATTATTTAAGAAATAAGAAAAAAAAACAAAATGTCATAAAGAGTAAAATGACCTTTTTTTTTATTTTTTATTTATCTTTATATGAAAATGAAATGATGAAGAAATAAAAAAAAACATCACAGGAAGATAAGAACACATGATTTACAAATTTCAAACTTTAAGATCCATATGAAAATCTAAAACCGTTTCAATTTCTTTCTATGTCTTTTCCTTTTAGTTATTATTCTGTTTTTATTTTTATGTTGTTATTTATTTATTTATTTATTTTTCATTTCTTTTCTTTATTATTCTTTTTATTTACTTTGTTTTTCTGTTTTTGTTAACTGTTATTATTTTTTATGTTTTGTAAAAAAATGGACAAATTCAAACCTCTTTTTATTTGTTTTATTGTTTATTTTTTTTAATAAAAACCTCAAGTAATCAAATGTATATATTTTTCTATTTATTATTTTCTTATTCATTTTTTTTATTTTGATTATTCAATTAATTGTAGACACATTTTTTTTATTTTCTTAATTTTAATTTAGAGTAGGCTTATATCCCAGCCCATACCTTCCTCTATTCTCAATTATCTCCAAGGGCTTCCTTTTATCATTGTTTGCCATCATTAAGGAAGCCTTGGACGAATTGGGGTTCACCTTGAATGGTTCAGTCTAAAGCTTGGAATGATGTCTCGAGAGCTTCTTCAACAACTTCTATACACGGGGCAAAGGATGGACCATATACTAACAAGTCTTCTTCTCCTGAAACTATAATCAACTTGTCATCGATTACAAATTTCAGCTTTTGATACAAAGTGGAAAACACAACCCCGACTGTATGTATCCATGGTCTTCCAAGTAAACAATTGTATGTTGGCAGTATGTCCATTACCTGGAACATTACTTGGAATACACATGGTCTAATTTGTATAGGCAGCTCTATTTCCCCTATTACTTCTCTTTTGCTTCCATCAAACGCTCTTACTACCATAGTGTTGGAACGTAGGTGAATCCCTTTGCTAGGCAATCTACCTAGGGTAGCTTTTGGCATTCTCAAAGATTAACCATTCTCAATCAAAACTCATGATATGAAATGGTTCATGCATTTGATGGAGGTATGAAGTGCTTTATTGTGTCCTCTACCTTCTGAAGGTATTTCTTCCTCAATGAAGGTGAGATAATTGTTGGCAGTAATATGACTAAAGATACCTTCAAATTTGTCTAGGGTAATATCCTTCTCTACATGAGCCCTACTTAAGATTTTCATCAACAATTTCCTATGAGAATGAGAATGTGTTAACAAGTCCAAGAGTGATATTATTGCTGGCATTCGATTGAGTTGATCCACCACCCTATACTCACTTTGCTGAATAAATTTCAAAAAATTGCAAGCTTCTTCATCTCCTATTTCTTTCTTATTATTTTCTCCACTCTCAACATTATCTTGACCAACTTTCTCTTTTAAAAAGGCTTTTTCTTTTTCCATTGTCCTTTCTTCAATTGTTTGCTCATATTTTTTCTCTCCTCTTAAGTCAGGACGAGTGAAGAGACGCCCAGTCCTTGTCATGCCCCTAATTCCATATATGTTTTCAACTTTTTCTTCCCCTTTCTCAGTTGATTCCTCATTTTTTCCCCTTGAACAATACTAACACCATATATCCAAGGAACAACTTTGTTATTCTTGTATAGGAAAGAAGAGGGTGTTTGGATCACCAATGGTTTAGGTCCTATAGACATGTGGATAACAACTTTAGAGACTTGTATAGCAACAGGCTTAGGCTGAAAAGTACTCCTTCCTTCTCCTTTGATCATTCCCTTGTTTTCCATTAGAGCTTATTAATTTGAATCCTACGATGATGTCATGGAATATTTAAATTCATTATTTTTAATTTAAACAATGAATATTAAAATTTGTGCGAATATCCATGAAATATCAACAAGAGTTTAAATTTTATTGAAGAACTCAAGGTCATTTGTCATTAAGTACAATAAGAAACTCTCATTAATTGTTAACACGAGATATGAATTTTTTCATCTCCCTTAGCAAGTCTTTATAATGTTCAAACAAATACTCCACTGCTTTTAGAGTTTTACAAAACATAAGAGAGATCTCGACCTCTTTCAGCAATTCAGGTACTTCATAGATGGCTCCATTAGCTAGAGCAGCTAACTAAGAGAAGCTTTCCTTCAAGGAGATAGCAATTTCTTTCATCTTTGTCAATTGCTCCTTTAACTGGGCCACTGTTGCCATATGATTTTCTTCATAATCCATTCTCTGCCACTGCTCTACTTCTAGCCACTCTTCATATTCTTTTATATTCCCTTCCATCATGATTTCCATGCTATCATATTTCTCTCAAAGGTTGCACAATTTATTGACCACCTCTTGCTTATCTTTCTTCACGACATCATAAAAATTCTTCCATTGTTGTTCACTCATGATGGCTGCATTTTTTTCTCTACTCTTAAAAGCCAGTTCTGCATTGGCGGCCATCAAATTTTCATTAATTTTGAAGATATGCTCTTTTTGTGTTTTCTGCTTCTTCATTAATTCCTGGTTCTCTTTTATTTTTTTTTTCCTCATACACCTGTCTAAGATCTACATAGTCATGCTGTAAGTTCTACATGTTAGAATTTAGTTCAACATTCTCCTTCTTCAACCTGGAAATTTCTTCTTTCATCTGTTTTACATTTTCTAACTCAAGCTACATCATATGTTCATCATTCACTGGAATAGACAGAATAACCCTGAAAGGTAGTTTTATTTCTTTGATTCTTTCTTCTATCCATTGAGAATAAGAAATATTTCTATCTATAGCCCAAGATCTTGAATCTCTTTCTATATAGGCTATGTCATTCCAGGCACTTCGAACCTGGTGTAAAATCTCAGAAACAGAACCCTCATTATAATAGAAGACAAGTGCAACTAAGGCAGCAGGTGTTGGAGCTCCCTTTAGTGGGTATCCGAACTGTCTTTGAGCTAATGCAGGGTTATAATTAATGCATCATTTTGTCCCAATTAAAGACATATTGGGATATTTCCCGCAATAGTAAATGAATTGTGTTCGTTGTTGCCAAGATAATTGCCATTGAATCTTTATTTGGTCCAAACCAGCAAACAATTGAGCCCAATCTTGCGCACTATTTTTTTCAATAGTCATTTGCCTCACCAACTCAACTGGACATTTCACCCCCACTCTATTCTCTCATATGCAAGCCATAATCCAGACATACAACATGGGTTAACAAGTTAGCCTTTTTACCTTCTTCTCATAGCATAAGTCTGGAGCCACATAAGTATTTGCTAGCAATGTAGTAACTGGATTCTCCCTCTTCTTTCTGGCAACAATAAACACATCAATAACAACTTGACTCACAAAATTTTCAAGGCTGGGACACAAAAGAATACCATTTAAGATCATAATAAACACTTCAGTAAACACATCCCAATTTTCTTTCTCACCTAATTAGCACAAATAAGTCTCTAAGAACCTTTGTGAAAATCTATTCATACCTTTGACAGAAACTATTCTTCCACCAAGCTCTTGATAGGTTTATTCATGATATCTCATAGGGTGAGTATAGAGGCATGGTGCTCAATATGTGCATAGGGAAGCCACCCCTTCAATGGCAATTAACCAATTTGCTCATATTCTTCAAGAGTAGACATTAACTGGAAATTTTGGAAAGTAAAGCACTTCAATGTTTTGGCACTTGCAACGATTTGAACCCATTCTCCTCATGTGCATGCATGTGTCTCTTCATGGAGAAGGAGATGAATAGTAACCTGAACCACTAAGATGATGTTACATGTCCCTATTTTGAAAGCATTCTCCCTCTTTGTAGCATGATCTTTTCTAATTTTTATTTTCTCTCTTATTTTTCTATTTATTTTATTCTCCTTTTATTATTATTGTCTTATATTTTTTATTATTATTGTCTTATTATTAATTTTCTTTTTCTTTTTTTCTTTTTATTTATTTTTTTTATTTTCTAATTTTTATTTATTTCTTTGAATTTTTATTATTAAAAAAATTAATTTTATATTTTTAATTTATTTTATTTTATTTCTATTTTTTCTGATAAAAATAAATTTTTCATTTATTTTTGAAAATTTCATTTTTTTCATTATCATTTTTTTTAATTTTAAACCCTAACGAAATTGATTGTTGACAAAGGGTGACAAATTTTTACTCTCCCACGAATCTAATATGGCACTATTATACGTTTATCTAGCAACTCTAAGGCGATTAGGGCAAAATGTGTATGAAGTGAATTCAGGCTTGGCCCAATTTGCTTATGCCCTAGCCAAGTTGAAGGAAGTTGCGTAAAAAGAGTGTGGCAAAACGGGAAAAGATAATAAAGAGTATGAGTTTCCGGCCTGACCCATACGAAAGAAAAAAAAATGAAATCCGAAAAAGAATGGGGCCTTGCAAAAAAGATGAAATCTGGAAAATAATGAGGCTTGGCAGAGTTATCTGCAATCCATTTACAATTTCTATTAGCTTCTTACACCTTTCAGTTATATTTTTCTTTTTTTTAGGATTTCCTTTATTTGTTCTGCTAACCTTCTATCTTATTTTTGTCCTTTTCTATGATGATAATTTTGGAGACCAAAGTTTCATTAAAAAAAATATTTTTTTTCAAAAAAAAGTTAAAATTATCCAAACATCCCAACAAACAATTTTATAATTAGAACTATGTGAACCTTGATTCTCACTGTAAATGAAAATGCGTAGAAGCAAGGTTAATCCTTGTCGGACCCAAAAATAAAAATAAAAATAATTATTTTCTTTGTTTTTCTATTTGCATCTTTTATTTGTCTATAATTGCATCATTATTGTTTTCTATTTGCAACTTTTATTAGCCTCTTAATTGTTTCTTTGTTTATTTTTTTCTTTTTACATTTTTATTTTTTTATTTGTCTTTAATTGCATCTTTATTGTTATTATTTTGGGAAAAATAACATTTTTTAAACTACACTATTTTAGTTATTTGATTAAGGTACTGTTTTAGGACGGACGTTCTGGGTATTAATACCTTTCCCATATACCTAACGGACTCCCGAACCATAGATATGGTTTGCAGATTACTCTTCTTATTTTTTTTGGTTTTTTTCCGTAATTTTTCATAATAAACTATGGTGGCGACTCCATCACTAATTCCATATTAATTTTTTTATTTGATCGTCATTGTCCTCGCCTTGATCCCAGTCACAACACAAAGTCGAGAAGCGAAACACGATCAATACAAAGCTTTAAAGAATTATGTCTTCAATAGATATGTGAAGAATTTTTACATTTTATTGAGCGTTTATGTGAATATCTGCAATTGTTTTTCTACTACGTGTTTCGTTTCTGTAATTCTACCACTTTACTTTTCCAACTGTATTGTTTTGAATGTGAAGCTTGAATACATTGAATGTTGGGATCTAGAACTCGTTTTTCAAAAATGGGATTAATTATGTGAAAGATAATTTAAAAATGTTAATGATTTGACGATGACAACATTATTGCCTTGAGCACGATGTTGAGCGCTTTGTCACCTTCTTCCTTACTAAACCTAGAAACATCAACCCATAAACCTAAACCCATAAACATCAAACCCAAAAGCCAAAGAACTAATTCCAGAAACCAACCTATAACTCAATCCGAGCACTACTCACCCCGCCGAGCAATGCTTGGTCATGATCGAGCTCCAAAGTGTCTTACCATTGCCTCGAGGGCGTCCTCTGTATTATCAAGCTCTCGAATGTTATCACTTAGTATTTTTCATGTTTCCTACCTCGCCGAGCTTTTTGGCGTGTTCGAGCATGTTCTCAATGTAATGGTCGAGCTATGTGTTCACTATCATAACCATTCTTCTATTATGACTTAGGCCACACTCTACTGGAAACCTCACAAATCTAGAACCCAAACCCATAACCTTCAACCAAAAAACCAGAAAACCCAGAGAAACCCAAACAGTGAAAACAATCAAAGTGAAGAGAAATGAAAAAGAATAGAGTGATAATGTTGATAATGCTGAGAGCACGTCACATTTTCATTCCAACTCTTTATGAATCTGTCTTTGTACTGTGATGGTAATTTTGAGAGTGGCATATTCGTTCTTCACTCCCACTTAAACCTAACATAAGCATATCTCCCTTAAAGATTTCAAAGAACCTAAAACTAAATCGTAGGGAAGGATTGCTGCCATGGGTAAGATCCTGATATGGAAATCAATAAACATCCCTGCCTCTAGTTAAATTCATGTTGCAGTTCTTAATCTTCATGCAAAAATGAGTTTTCCCATAATTGTATAATTTAATCCATATAATATGACGTCATTTTGCGGCCAAATGACGTCATCATAACAAAACCACGTCATCGCTACTCAAGACAACATCCCTAAAACCCACAGTTGTATCGCTACAACCAAAACCACGTCATCACTACCCTCAACCTTATCGTAACCTTGAACAATATGTCTCTCTCTTAGACCGTATCATCATCACTAAGAGCCGTATCGCTACAACCAAGATCGTATCATCACCTTCCCACAACGTATCAATAAAACACAAATTTTCTCTGTAACCTTAAACCGATTATGTCTCACCTAAACTATATCACTCTAAACTTCAACCCTACTACCTTACCCTTTATCATATTCCTCCTGTCAAAATCGTATGTCACTCTCCTAAATTGTATCAACATACCTTTAGCCGTATAGCTTAATCTGAAAACACTTACCATCTTCTCATCCATACAACATGATGTCATGTGTCATTCGTGTGACATCATACAAGAACTTCCATCACCACAATACCTTCAAACATAACTAACATCCATAACCTACATCCAAATTGCCAAAGTCAAATACCGCTATTCATTCGTATTTTGACAAAACTGTATGAAGTCATCTCAGAACCTAGTGATATCATTCCTACACAGAATCGTATGACGTCATCTTGGGAGCCGAATGATGTCACACTAGATACTTCATACTTAGGACCGCATGACATCATCTCGGGTGCCGAATGACGTCATCATACAAACTTTTAACACAAAACCGCATGATGTCATCTCGGGTACCCAATGACATCGTCATCAATGCTTCTCCACAATCATATGACAACGTCTTGGATAAGGTATGACGTTATCTTACTGAAAACTTTATCGTATCCCATTCATAGCTGAATGTTGCATTAAATGCGCATTCTCATTATCGTTTCACACAACGATTGAATACTGCTTCATATGCGCGTTCATAATTACTGCATCATACATACGGCCTATTGTCGCGTCTTATTCACGTTCCGTTTGTTGTATCCCTTACAAAACAAAGCGACCAAGCGGCACTGCATGACCAAAGCGATAGAGTCTACCTTTCGGTTACTACAAATGCAAAACCGTATCCAGATACGATACCGTATAATATAATATTAAAAAAATAATAAAAAATTCTAAAAAATTAAAAAACATTCAAATTTTAAACTCATCATTTTCAGAATTATGTATGCCTTGATTTTTCATCCAACAGGGATGAAAATACATACGAGTAAGGTCAATCCTTATCATGTCCTTTAACTTAAAAATTATTCTTTGTTTCTATTTGCATAATTTTGTTTTGGGAAAATAATCATTCTAATAAATCACACTCGATTCAATCATTTGATTAAAGGTATTGTCTTAAAGACACGCGTTGTGGGCTGCTAATACCTTCCCTACACGTAACCTACTCCCGAATTTATCTCTGTTTCGTAGACTAGTTTTTCCTTTTATTGGTTTTTCTTAGTTTTCTATAATAAACTATGGTGACGAATCCATCTTTTTCTTTTCACTTTCACCCATATTTTCCAAACATATTATTTTTTATAAATTTTTGAATCGTCATCCGTCGTCGTCGAAGAGGTTGTGACAGTTATAAATATTGGTCAGCCCAATAATTTGTCAAGGAATTAAACATGAAGCATTGGATAAAGAAAAGCAAGATTGGAGCAATGAACAAGGAAGATATAAAAGAAAAAGTTGATGCAAAATAATTGTGCCTAACACTACTTTAGCTAGGTCAAGCTTGAACGTTGCTAACCTAGAATTTTTTTTTGTATTTAAAGAGGTCTTAGAATTAGGGTTAGGCACTCTGGAGGTACTACATTTGAGAGACAGGATCTGTTTGGGAGTCAGGAAAATGTAGTCTTGTGATGACAATTAGGTTTTGGAGGGTTCCCTTTTCTCCTCATTATATATCCATTTTCCTCTATTGTTTATTCTTCTAATCTTGCTAGGTTTTGATGTAATCAAATTGAATTCCCATACAATCAAAATTGGGTTTATATATGTCTTTCCTTTCAATGTTAGTATTTTGTTTCAGTGCTTATTATTTGTCATGTTGATTCATGACTTGATAATTGGTTCTTAGGATATTAGGAAATATCATTTAATTTGAATTTGAATCAAAATACCAAATAAAAGCTTGTGTTTAGGAATAGAGCATGATTTGTTTTTGTATTAAGACCCTTATGGCGCTTGGAAGTCTTTTCTATATAATTGTTCAAGGAACTGACAGTTAATAGGGAAGTTTTGGCTCACTAGCCTAAGGAATTAGGGTTGACGTTGACATTTGTTTGAAAATAAGGTAATTTTTTATTCATAAGAATGAGGTTTGATGAAGTTTAATCCTGACAATTGCATTCCATATCCTCTCCGTTCTTTTTCCACATTTTAAGTGTTATATATTTTAATTGTTTTTCCTAATTTTATTTTATTATTAATCAATGTAAATGTTGAGAATGAACTGTAGTCTTATTTCGTTATCAATTGTATTTGTTATCGTGTATTACACAAGTTTCTTATGAGAGAACGATATATATATTACTTGCTACATGAGCACTGATGTATTTGTCATTGAACGTGAAAAGTATTAACAAACTCTTAGCTCGATCCTTAGCTACTAGACCAAGTCAACACAAATATAATGTTAGCAAAGAGATCTTCACTAATAAATTGAAACACAAAAACATATCAAAAATATTACCTGATCCTTTGTTGGAGGTGTTAGAGATTCATATAGATTAAAGATAAGATAGTTCATAGTATATAAGTGGATGTCAACCTCACCTTATAAGTGGATTTTATAAGATTGAGTTAGACTTAAAGTCCTAGCAAGATTTGATGAGTCTATCCACCAACAAATTATCTATAAATATTTAGTTACACGTACAAATTGAACAATTTTAATATAATAAAAAAATGTGTTGAAAATCTTACATCAACAAAATATAAGACTAATTCATAATATATAAAAAGATATTACACAAAGTATAAGACTAATTCATAATATATAAAAAGATATTGCACACAAGAAGATACCACCCATTTGCTTGCTTGCGGCTAAGAAATAAATGTGTCGACATCCAACTCACCTTCTAAAGAGACAAATTCTGAGAAACTTTGCCTAAACTTAGGTTTCCCTTGTACTCGTATTCACTCTTGTCGTGGTCATAGATGTAGATTTTATGGATAAGGCCCACCTACTTTGCTATTGGGCCATTGTTCTCCGGCCATGCACGTTCCCCGCATTAAGGACGCATTCTTCCTGCTCCTCTATAGACTCATAAAAAATAACCATTATATTTTTAATAAAAAATGAAATAAACTTTATACCTCTTAACCTTTCTGTATTATGGATTCATAAGTTTAAAATTAAGAAAAAATTATATTCCGAATATTAAAAATTATATTTTGAATATTATAATAAAATAAAAAATTATATTCTTAATTATATAATTAAAAAATTATTTTCATTTATAAGAGTGAAGAAAGAACTCATGGAAGTGCAGAAAAAATGCGTCCCCATTGAGCGTTACGATTTATTGGAACCTAAGGCACCAATAAATCAAATGAAGACAACTCCAAAAAATGTTAGTCAAAATTAATGCTAGCTTTGTAATTTTTGTTTCACTTAAGAGAATTGTCCTATGGATTCTACTTCCACTTTGCTTGATAGTACTGAGAGAGTAAAACCGATAGCATGAGGTACTGTAGCCTTTAATAATAACATAATGTGTAAAGTCCACTAGGTTCCAGAAGAGGCTGAGGTCAACTTTTGATGCTGTAATCGTTCTGTGAGATTTCTCAACATTTTCCTACAGAAAAGAACAATAAGAAGTAATTACACGGTTTTTATCAAAATAATAATAATGAAACAGTTTACCAGTTGCAAAAATATTTTATAGCCAATTTCAATGTATAATTCTAAATTTTAATGCAAATAAAGAATTTTTTTTATCGGCAACAAAGAATTTATAGCGAATAAAGAAATTAAAATGTTGTTTTAAGAATTTTTTTTTAGAAAACAATGTTGCTTTAAGAATAAAAATACTCTTACGTTATCTCAGTAAAATCCAAATGTTATTTTCACATGGATAATTTTTTTAATATATATATATATATTAGTCCATTTCTTCTGCGTTTTGGTTTTCTTTTCTTTATCAAAAAATTAATGATTAAAGTGTCATTCATAGTGATTTAAAATATGTAATTATTTAGCATCCTCACAGCCATCATCAAGAAGTCAGTATTAAATAAGGATATTCTTTTTCTTTTTCTTTTTGAGTGACGAAAATAAAGCATTTAAGAAGTGTTTTAGACAAATTCTTCCTCCATCCCATACTCTCTTCCTGCATCCTCATATAATATTTTTATTCCATAGCTTTTCTTTATGAAATTACATAAATATCCCTATCTTAATAAAACCCCCAACCGGATGACCAGGCCATCCGATTTACATTTTTTGAAAATGAGAACCAAATACATCCCTCATCCGGTTTATAGTTTTTTGAAATTATGAACCGGATGGGAGGTGCATCCGGTTCTCATTTTCAAAAAAAATACAAACCGGACGACCTCATCCTGTTCTCAACCCAACAGATCGAAAAATCCTTAAATTCGCCGTCGACAGCCCCCCAAATCCCAAATCAATTACTCTAATCATTAATATCACCTACTAATTGCTAATAAACATCGTCCAAAGCTCTCCCCGCTGTGCTAGTGAGTCAAATACTTCCTTCAGCCGTTTCGTTAGCTAGCCATCCGTTAAGAGAACCTTCGTCCAGTTTAGGTAAGCCATTCGCGACTTCCGTTCGTTATTCAAAATCTTTCAATTAATCCTTCATAGAAGCATTAGGTAACCAATTTATGATGTTTATTAGCAATTAGTAGGTGATATTGATGATT
>Ga0099824_1003382_pt1 | contig 23325 bp, 13 predicted proteins | sample SiratrowhiteBW_FD_76837 | JGI IMG/M metagenome (GOLD analysis project Ga0099824, IMG submission 76837) | Root nodule microbial communities of legume samples collected from California, USA - Siratro white BW | ecosystem: Host-associated > Plants > Roots > Nodule | place: USA: California... | reverse complement strand
TATTATATTTATATAAAAAAATATATATTTTTTCTTAAATATTTTTATATTAATATATAATAATATTCTCTTGTGAGTCAGATAAATAATAATATATATATATATATATATATATATATATATATATATATATATATATATATATATATATATATGTATATATATATATGATTATTTATCTGACTCAGACGAGAATACTACTTTATAATAATGGAAAATTGTTTAAGAGAAAATAAATATTTTTTTACATAATTATCATGTTAATTAATAAGTTATTTGTTATATTTTAATTTCAAACACTTAATTGTTCAAAGGATTTATTAAATAAATATGGAATATAATTATATGCTTGTGAAATTAATAATTATTTTATAAAGAATATATTAATTTTGAGTAATGAATTTAAGCCTTGTAAAATGTTAAACAAAACTAACAGGAATCATCATTTTTATCACGGAAGAAAATGTGAAGAATGCGAATGCTAAAAGAAGAGATGTATAATACCTTGATTTGACCATAAAATGGTAACAATTCCATGTCAATAAATCAATATTTTAATTTTATTGGAAAATCATAATTTTTATGGTGTAATAAATAGAAAGTAGTGACAATTCCATGCTAATAATTCAATGTTGAATTAATATTGGGTTGTTTGAATGTGAATGTGAACATTTCGAGGACGGTCTGCACCTCCATACTTTTCTTCCTGCACCTCCATAATTTCAGAATCATCAAAGTATTTTTCTAAATTTTTTATTATCAACCCACAATTTAGAATATAAAAAAAGATTATATTTCGAATTATGAATATAAAAAATATATTTTAAATTATATAATTCAAAATATAAAAAGAATAAGAGAGTATGCTGAAAAGATAAAAAAAAAAAAATAATACTTTCGCTTTGATTATGAAAGTGCGTGAAGAAAACAAGAGGTACAAGAAGACGCGGTCCATTTCGAGGCACAATTAGGTCCATCGTTTGTTTGTCATTGTTACTGGCACCCTACATTGATATTTGCACTCCTAATTATTTACTTTTTTTTTCTGCAAAAATACCCATTGGTGGATCAACTAATGGTGGTACAACTGGGTGATTTGCTTGTGGGTAATTTCGTCCTGCACCCCATAATTCCAATTTGCAACCCCATGGAGGTGGTAAAATGGCCCATACGTCTTTAATAACATATATTTTAAACCTTTCATTTTTTCTTTTTCTCCATTACTTTTTTTTTTTGACGCAGAGAGTGCGTTTTGCAGCGGCTGCTCCTTCATTAGTTATTTCAAACCCACTGTCAATAATATTATGTCACATATTTTAATAAGCTTTATTATCATAAAAAACACTTAAAGATCTAGGCAATGTCAAGTTTTTCATTCCAGCATAAAGTTCTCACTCTTAGCTAGATTCATACATAGATGACATGGTGATTCCCGTTTTCGCCTATACAAAACTTTTTCCTATCATAAAATTTTAATTAGCCTAATTGAGAGGACATTAGAATGTCTACTAAGTACGTTTGCCACTTTGAGTTGAGTAAATTTTCTTTATAAAAATAAGTAAGTACTTAGATTGATTTATAACTAGGTTCGTAATCAAAATTTTGGAGTTTAAAACCACTACAAATCACATGTTTTTAAACCATTAGAAAATTATCATTAGCCACATCATCTAAATTTCCAGTGACATCAAGTATTTTGAGAAGTAGAAAACATATTAAAAATATCTCTTTGTTTGACCGCTATTTTTTATTGGTATAGGTTAATCATAACCACCAAATTAATCAAGTTAAAGAGTTAATTTAGTCTTTAAAACTATATCTCATCGTCACTACTTGAAACTAAGAAAATTTAAATGAAATTTTGTTCTTTGTTTTGGAATTTCATGTAAGTTTCTCTGATCAATATATTTTAGATATTATATGAGACGAAATTTTAGGAATTAAGTTAATTAATTAATTAATTTTTAGTAAACATATGTTTAGACCACACATTATAAAAGAAAAGAAAAGCCCCACCATTTTGTACACAGAACCACGACACAACAAAGGCCCACCACTCCCATATTTTCAGTTCCCACTTTCTATTGTGTTGTCAGTTCGCCACCACACTTTTTCTGGGCTACTAAACACTCGTTTCCTATCTGTCAGAAAAAAAGAACCATTTGTTATATAATCCATCTCTGACGTTGACTTCTTACCACCCAACCTTAACCCCTTTTCGCTTCATCACTTCCAAGCCAAGACTAATCTAACTTAACCCATTCTCAAATAAAACTCACCGTTTCACTCTCTCTCAATTCATGCGCCATTTTTCCTTCTCCGCTCTCTCAATTCCCTCGCAGCACTTTCCCTATTTATTCCCCTCTCCGATCTGTCTCCGATTCTCCGTCTTCTTCCAATGCGCCTCTGATTTTCTCTCTCTTTCGAGAATTCCGCGAAATCGTTTCTTTCGACTTTACCTGACAACAGATTGAAGTAATTCACTGATTCACCTAATTTTTTCTTTATCATTTCTGCGTTTTCTGTTTTCCTTACCAATTAGAATGAAATCGACGGTTTCGTTGAGTTAACTTGTTGTTTTTGCGCTGTTTGTGAATTGTGGCTTGGAGTTATGGCGATGGCGTCGAAACGAAGCGCGAAGTCCAAGGGATTACGATTGAGCGGTTCCAGAGGTGCGAATTCGCCGACGTCTTCGACAACGTCGTCTTCCAAGCAGTTTCTAGAAACTTCCGTGGATGGTCTGAGCTCGCCGGCGTCTTCTTCCGCTCTGAGCAAGACGCCGTATTCGTTTTCCGAAAGCGTGCCTTTGGACGCGAAGGAGAATGTGACCGTTACGGTGCGGTTTCGTCCTCTGAAGTAAGTGTTTGCGTTTCGGAGTTGTGCGTCGTTGTTTTGAGTTTGTTTGGGTTTTAGGTTGATTGGGGTTTGTTTGTGGAATGGTAGTCCCAGGGAAATTCGTCAGGGAGAGGAGATAGCGTGGTACGCTGATGGAGAAACAGTGGTGCGGAATGAGTATAACCCGTCCCTAGCGTATGCTTACGGTAAATATATGCAAATTTGATGATTATGAATAGGGTTTTAGTTGTTTTCTTTTGTTTGATTGAGTTGGACTGTGAAATTAAAATGTATGTGTTAGTAATTTGCGAGTTTAGTGCTTTTGAGGTTAAAAATACTGTACATCATTTCGCATTCAACTTATCTTCGATTTATTTTTGAGAATAGAAGCTTGTGAAGGTGATAGCAGGAATGAATGGTGAGGTTATTGCTGACACGTTGATTTAATTGATGAAACCAAAGCCAGAAGTATTAGTATCTTTTTTGGGATAAGAGAAATAACCTTTTATTAGAAGAAAGAAAGGAATATTAAGAAAGAGAAGGATGAGAATCATCGTAAGGCAAAGCTAATAGGAAAGCCAGACACTAAACAAAAGCAAAACAACTATTTGTACAAAATAGCTCTCCAATTCCTTTTGAAATCTATGATGGGAACTCCTGGCAAGAATATGTGTATTGAACACCAAAGAAAGGCTAAGCAGATAAAAGATATGTTACATTAACATTCTAAGTGTTGGTTATTAGCTACAGGTACCAAAGTACAGTGAGCATGTACTACTGAGACCTCTGAAATTAATTATTAGGAAATCATACAAGTTTTCAGGACACATCACATGCCCAATTATCAGCATATGCTCCCAAGAAAGCCTCCAAATTTAGCATGCTTTTAGGCAATGGAATGAATACTTTCCACCTTTTTGAATTAGAACAACACATCTGATAGCGGACCTGGGATTAAGCAAGTGTATTTAAAAAGGAAATTGTTGGGCTTCAGCTGGAAGGGGCCACATTTAGGGGTATTTTTCTGTTATTAACTGTAACCATTTACTTACTATAGAAAGGGAATAATGGGATACTGTTAGGGAACTTCTTAGAAATAGAAAGCTGTGAGGAGTAAACCAGACCTCTTAAAGTATCTGGAGTCTCAAAGGGAGATCTTCCCAATTACCCAATAAATATTGTTTTCTCTTGCTATTTTGTCAAGACTTACTAAAATCCGACACATGCTCAGTGATAGGTCCTTGCTAGATCCGAGTCTGTAACATAAGCAATCATCTTGTTGAGTACGAGCTGAATAAAGGACTTGATCTAAGGAGTTGGACTTTCACAGGGTATATGAAGAAAGATTTATTTATTTTTCTTTCCTCTTTGTCTTGAGGTGTGAGATCTTGGTTGGGGGATCTATAGGTAAACTCATAAAGGACTCCAATTCAGAAACATTCTGCTGTACCTTAGATAAATACAGTTCCTAGAAAATGATGGGGACCTGACTACTGCGCACTGCTATGATATGATGATTATGCAATGAAGCAATACTGAAGATGCAAGTAAAAGTCTGAGAACGAAATGTGCTCTAGGTCTAGGTCCTTCTAAAATTTATTGCAATTTCATTGTTTCCTGCTCTTTTTCACCTTTTTTTTTGGTACTAATTATTGAAATTAGGAAACAAGTAGAAATTTTCTAATTAACACACAAGTTTTTAAACGGTAAAACCAAACTTGCCCTAACCTGCCAAGACCAAATCCCCCATTCTTTTAAGACCTACAACAGATTTTCCAGCAGGCCAAATAACCTCTTCCTTTATATTTGTCGCCCAACCGAAGAAACTCTTACCTAAGCTTAATCCTCTGTGTTATCCTTTCTGGAATCATCAATCGATGCTAGAAATAGGAACGGGGTCTGGACAACCAATCAGCTTAATCCATTATTTTGCTGTTTCAGGTCTTTCTATTTTGATCGTGGGGTCTTAAAATAATGTCACTTGAGGATTTTTCTTCCTTAGAGGGATCCTTATATAAGAAAATGAGTCCAAGTGAGGTCTTAGCAGTGGGACCCACCTAACCATAGTAGTCATAGAATTGAGAAACTGATTCCCTACTTTAGTTCTAACTGACCCACTTTTGGTTCTGTTAATTTCAAGTAAAAATAGTTGACATCATTTGAAGGTTAATGATATAATAAACCTATCGTGATCCTCTTAGAAAAGATTCTAAATATCATGTTATTGTACAATTTTTGCAAATAAAATAAGTTATTATGTGGATTTTTTCTTGGGTAATGTCTTTCTTTCCCTCTGTTTCATATGTTAATGTTGTGTATTTAAGTTTTTCCTGTTACTTGTAGATCGTGTCTTTGGTCCCACAACTACAACTAGGCAGGTCTATGATGTTGCTGCTCAACATATTATTAGTGGTGCTATGGAGGGCATCAATGGTAATTGACAGATTGAACTTATTGCTTCTATTTGTTTGGCTAGATTAAAGTATAAAATATGGTCTTGCTATGATCAAATTATCCTTGTTATGCAGATTAGTTTACGAATGTGAGCTGTAAAATAACAATAAACAGCATTATGTCAACTAACTTAGAGTCTATAATTTGATTTGTTTAGTTGGATATCTGCAAACAACTATTTGTTTGATACTAATGTTCATTAAAGATCAAGTTTGATATTTTGACTTTGGAACTGTCAATGGTATTGACACATGATGGACCATTGACAAAAATTTACTAAGAATTGCCATCCATAAAAATTTGATCAATATATGTAGAAGCCACATATTTTCTGGCTTCAACTGTTCACTTACGTTATGATTGTTGATAAAATAAGATTGCAAACTGCTCAGATGCTTGCTTAGGGAGGTAGGCCAGGTCATGGTGTAACCTCTAGAGGTTTGAGATTCAAGATCTTAGCAACTGGTTTCACATAATGTTGTCGTTGCATACAATAACCAGTTGGCTTGGACCTTCACATGATCAATGCAGAAAGAAAGTGAGGTAACTTGATCATTTGGACCATGGAGCATTTCCCTTATGGGTGATACGCATGCAATTTCCTTTATATGGCAGCCTATTTATTAGTGGCGCTTCTTTAAGTTGGTCATTTCAATTAAAAGTCATCATCCGTAGTGACTTATGTCTCCAAGAAACTACAAGTTTTGAATTGCATTTGGTGTATATGATTAACTTACAATTGAACCATTCTTCGATTTTTGTTGCAGGTACAATATTTGCATATGGTGTAACAAGTAGTGGGAAGACTCATACAATGCATGTAAGATCACACTTAAAAATTTTTCTCCCCTCATCTTGTTTATCTTTTATTGGTAGAGATCACATGTATTTTGCCCTGGAGAAGTCCTAATTGAGTCAGGTAAAACCACTATATGGCTTGAGCACAATTGTTGCCAGTGGAGTGGACCTGTGGTCTCTTCCAAAAAAAAGTAAATGTATAATAAATTTACCTAATATGCTTATTTTTATATGGTCTTTCCATGGCTAACTATTTGGCATCATCAAACCATACCTAGAAGCTATTAGGCTAATAAACATGAAGGATATTATATCTAACATGGTCCTTCTCTCAAGAGTCCTTAAGGATAGAACTGTGGACAATGCACATGCCCCTCTTTTTCACGCAGAAGAACAAGACCGACAAATATAATAGACTAAGGGCCTGTTTGGTTGAACATAAGGTCCTTCTTGGAGAGAAGAATAGAAATTAACTTCTCCATAAGCTAATTTATGGAAGCTCTCTCATATAGGTTCTCTAAATTCTCGTTTTTAATTTAAGCACAAGCTAATTTTAGCTTATGAAGAAGTTAATTTCATTTTTTTCTTCTTATTTTTCTCTCCCAGAAGGACTTGTGGAAAAATTCTTTCAAACAGACCCTAAATCATGATCTAAAAGGCTTTGATTCCATGTCACAAATCAGTTATCTCAAAAGCTTGAGTTGTTCAGTGAACACACAAGAGTTTTTATTTGTATTAGGAACAATTAACCAAAAAATTATTAAATAATCAATATCAGTACATCATTGAGGATGCGATGTGCCATGTAAATATAAATAGAAAAGGAATGTTAGTTAGTTAATCAGGTGCTGCTAGTTGGATTTGTATAGTCATTGGTAGCTGCCTATAAATAAAGCATTACTATTGTAATTTAGACGGATTGGAATAATGATAATAGAAGTGCACTGTTTAGTTCCTGATATCTTTCTTTCTCTCGCCTCTCGTCTCTCAATCCTCTCTGTTGTGTTCTTGTTCCTTTTACCCTCTTTCTTTCTCTTTCCCACCTAAATCCTATATCACTACGACTATATAACTGACTTCATTTACAATGGTGATTGGCTGTGGTAAGCACGCATTATCACCACTAGTGCTATTTACTACTAATCTCATCAGTCTCTAGTGTAGTACAACTAGTATATGCCCATGACAATTAGACTGGTAACATCATAGTACTTTTAAAAGTTAAAACCCCTTCTTAGCCTCTTAATCTATCACGGTACAATTTTGGATATAAATTTAATTATTATCTTTTGAAGTAAGAATACATAATTTGGTTGATCTTATTAGCTATTGTGTTACATGGTGATACTTAGTAAGATAGGAATTGGGGATACTGTGTATAACATTATGGGTCCATTTGATTTACACAAAAATAAGGGACAAGGCAACATAAAAGTACTTGATTAACCTTTGAATTTGAAGAGTTGTGGGACGAAACAAAAGAAGTGGGAGATGGATGACAGAACAAAAACTTATTTTTTGTTATTCTGTAAAAAAGGGGCAACTTTCTGCTCCAAGTACAAGATCATCAAAAGACAAAATTACGCATTTTCTCCCTCACTCTCACTTCACTATTATATATGATAATTGATCGACAAACATAAAACAGCTCTGTATTTCTACTTAAAAGTCTTTCCACAATTAAAAAAGTGTGGCAATAATACTGCAATTCATCAACTTCTACGTTTGGATTATGTAATATATATATATATTATAATTTGTTAAAATATATAATACTATATTATTTTATAATAAATTATTAAACTATATAATAATATACTCTTTTATGATATAGAACAATAATATAAATTGTATTAAAAGAATTAATATTAACAAGGGTATTATGGTATTTTACATTATTTTGCTTGTGCTGTCCATTGTTCATCAAATGATGCACAAGATAGAAATTTGTTCTAAAACTTAAACGTCTGTGCTGTACCGGAGTATGCATTAAATGCACCCATATGCTTATAAGCTCGTATTTCCAGGGTGATCAAAGATCTCCAGGAATTATTCCTCTTGCTGTGAAGGATGCTTTTAGCATTATCCAAGAGGTATGTTGAATGCCAGTTTTCTGTTGCTTCTGCCTTTTGTAGTTCTTATCCTATATTTTATAAAATCGGATGATCCTTTCAACAGACTCCAAACAGAGAGTTTCTTCTTCGAGTTTCATATCTGGAGATCTACAATGAGGTAGGCTGCTTCCTGTTCTCTAGCTTCTTGCTTGCTTCATGTTGGTATTCTCTTCCTCAAACTTAATTATTTTATTCTCACCTGTGCATAAATGAAATTTAATGAAATGTTACTGCTACCCCTGAAGCTTTGGCTTTATTTCAGGTGGTTAATGACTTATTAAATCCAGCTGGACAGAACTTAAGAATCAGAGAGGATGCTCAGGTGCTGATTTTATTTTTTTTCTTACCGAATTTTAACGTATTCTGTCTTTGTTTAACTAATTGAGATTAAAGTTTGGATTAGGTTATTTTTATTTTCTTTGACTGTGTTGTTAGTGGTCTCTACTCCAAAATATTTATTATTGAGTATATGAGCCATAGTTGAGTTAGGGTCAATTCATGTTGTAAAATATGTCTTGGCCAAGTTCAAGAGGGGGGTGAATTGAACACTTAAAAATTTTCGCAAACTGTTTGGAGAATGAATAATTTTTTATGGAAACTACTAAAGAAGATATGTTAAGCAAACAACAATGATTCAATCAAACAGTTTAAGCACAATATTAATTAACCAGATACAATAAACTGTAACCAGAAGTGTACTGTAAAGGCAGTTCTTGAAAAGTTGAATCAAGAAATCAAAGAATTAGATCAACTTCAAGTTTATAAAGATTCACTGATTAAAAACCTTTTTGTTAAACAATACAAACTATGTTAAGTGTATGAAAACAGTCTTTAATCAGCAACAGGGAAAGATAAAGTTTTCTGGAAAAACAAACTGATAAACAGTAAACCCAGTAAATGGCGAAACAGCAGATTTAAAGAAAACTTATATACTGGTTATTAACAGATTCAAAACAGTTCAGAGTAGATTGTGTTTAATCTGATTATGTGTTTTCAGAAGTTATTAAAAAAGGGTTTCAGAAAGTTGATGAAGTTATTCAATTAGCAAGATTTAACAAGAACAGTAAAGAGAGAGAGAGCAAGAGAGATTCAAGACACAACAAATTTTTATACTGGTTCACCCAACAACCGGACTACGTCCAGTCTCTCACACACAATAAGGATTTCACTAAAACTGATCAACCTGATCACGTTCACAACACTTGCCTACAGCAAGAAAACACTGCATACCGCAACGCCACTGCTGAACCTACAGCAGACCAAGAAACCACACAGAAAGAACTCCCTTGCTGAAACCCACAGCAAGTCACAGTTATACAGAGTCCACTGTATAACCCAGAAACGTTTCACTACAACCCACACTGCTGCACCCACAGCAGAACAAGAAACCACATATACAGAAACGTCTCACAACCTATACAGAACCCACTGTACAAAACAGAATTACCAACCCAGATAACTCACAGTAGAATAACCTTCAATACAGTGAAAGAATTATCACAGTTCAAGCAATACAAGCACTTCTATACAACAAATTACAAAAATAATAAAGAAAGGGCATAAAAGGCTTAGTCTGATGATCAAATCAGTGAAGAAACTGTCTCAGTCAAATCAAAGCTCCAGTAGCAGTTCAAGAAAACAGTTCTTGATGAAAATGTTGATTGATCTTGATCACTAGACTCAAGAGTGCTTTTTCTCTCTTTGAAATCTCAAATGTTCTTGCTCAGAAAATGTTTAGAATGATTTTTCGTATCTTTCCAAAATTTCGTGCCATTTATTTATAGACAACTGTCATTTAAAATTCAGTCAATTGATTTTTTAAATAGTCGATTGTTTTTCTCCAGTTAGTTAAAACAGTTGTTTAAAACGTAAGTTTTGATTTTAATGATTTCTCAAAACTTTTGTTAATTCAGAAAATACTTGTGGAGCTTATCTTTGATTAAGATTGCATGTATCACTGATTAGACCTCAAACTTACCCCACAACACACACTCCTAAGTTCTAGACCAAGTTCTTCAATCTTCATGAAATCTTCATGCATTCCACACATGATCATAAGGTCTGAACTCCTTCACTTGGTTGACTTCATCAAATCATCACAACAGGCCACTGGTGCTAACACATGTGAATCAGTGACTTGAAATTATTATATTGACATCAATTTATTATGTAGATGGATGCTATACAACATCATGGGCATTAGGCAGGTAGATTAAGTGATTAACTGTGCACTGAATATTGATGGTTTGTTTCATTTTCATATCAGACGAGTGTGTTGGATATCTCACGTCAATTTGAAATATGATCAAATTATAATATATAAGTGGGTGTAAATCTTACTTTGTAAAGTCGAGTTTGACTTAAAATCTGCTTTCTAAGAAGAGCCACCATAATATTGAGACTAGTCAGTCATATGGCTCTTAAAATGCTTAGTAAATAGTCATGCAAAATACAAAATAGGAGCATTTTGAGAAAGAACTTGTGACATTCGCTGTTCTGTTAATTCACAGAAAATAGCATGTCCATGTTGCACAGGATTCATTTAGTTCTCATTGGTATTAGTGTCTAGGATGTTGCCTTAATTAATAGTAGTAACCTAGGAAATAGTCTCCACTAAGTTAAGAACCTATATATATGGACGTCTTGTAGCATTCCTAAATCCGCTTGAACTATCTTTTCTTCTCTCTCCCTCTATAAATCTCTCCTTGATATTAGACCGATACCATGTCACTGGTTCATTAATACTAGTTCCCTTTACTTCCCGTCACTTTTAATTTTTCTGAATTGGTAGTGCATGCAGTCATGGATTCTAGGAAAGGTTTGTCCTGATCTGATAGTAATTGTTGCTCGCTGAAAAAATAATTTGTAACAAGCTTGGTGGAAATAATAGTAGTTAATGCACTTGGACTGTAGTATGTTCATTACACAACGAAATGCATTTTGTAGTCATGGGTATTGGTGTATAGAAAATTCCCTCATTTAATAGTAGCTTAGGGAATAGTCTATTTAGAACTTACATGTGTGTGTGTGTGTATAGACATCTTGATATACCTATGTCCTACATACTTCTGAACAATAAATTTGTCATGGACAATCTATAGCTGTTAGGTGAAGATGAAAGTATACATTAATGATTTTATATTAATATTTCTAACGCTACCTTCATACAAGAGTCCTTTGGGGTTAATGTATGGATAATGGGTCCACCTTGTGTTGAAATTAAACCTTTTTATTAGTAGAATTGGGATGTCAAGGATTGAACTCTATGGAGGGTTCAATTGGATATCTTAACTTGTCATGAACCATTTGTCCCAAAATCTTAAGCTGTTAAGTGAAGATGCAAAATGATTTTATGTTTATATTTCTACCATTTCCCCTGTATTAGATTCCATCTTAACCAATTTATATTAAGTAAAGTTGCCCCACAGGTGTACACTGCACCGTAGTGCTTGAGAGAAAGTATGTGGGATTTTCGAACACTCCTCCCCCTCCCAAAAGCCTGTTGGACCAAGTGATACATGATGGAGATTCCCTGCAGATCAATAAACAATGGAAATGGGGGCACCAACCAAACCTTCTTTATATTAATCATAGTCCTAACTAAATAGGAAGAAAACACGAGATATGGAAATATAGTAAGATCCTAATAAATAATGAGGTTAAGTTTTAAAGAACAATCTTAACATATTTTAAGATGCAATCAAGATTTTGTTGGATACATATATTCTAACAAAAGCACTCCCATTCTCTATATTCTCACTAAAAGATTCTGTTTTCTGTTTCCCTACATTTTCTCCGCTAAGTTCAACATGTTGATTAATATGTAGGGAACCTTCGTTGAGGGAATAAAGGAAGAGGTTGTACTGTCCCCTGCTCATGCACTGTCCCTTATAGCAGCCGGAGAAGGTAAATATGCCAGCTATTTTTTCTTCTTCTAAATCGTCGTAGTTTGTTGGTTTGCATACTATATAAAAGTCATATTTTGTTTTCTGCTCGTTTCTTGAGTAGATAGTTTTTGGAGTTTATTTTATGTAATTTTTAAATTATCACTGTTAAGACCATGGGAGACAACACATTTTCAATGCTTTATCATGGACAACTATATGGGTAAAGGCAAAGAGGTACTTACACAGGCTGTAACAAATTTTCATGTGGCAAGAAGTGTGGGGGGCATTGAAGTAAAGTTAGAGGCTGAGTGATTATTTACGGGAAGAGGGGGAAAATGAGAGGTAGGAAATCAATTGGGGTAGTTTTGGGTGGTTTTTGCAAATGGGCAAAGAAGTTTCTCTTCTATATCTTCTTTTCTGCTAGCTCTATCTGCTGCATTTTCTTTGCAACCAGAACACTTGTCTCTGCAATTTTTCCTATTAATATTCCATGGTAAATTCAGTTCCTATCACCTTGTTTCGAAGTTTTCTTTTGGGAAATTTATTATGCATTTAAAATACTAAGCATATTTATCGATAATTTTTAATATGACATTCTCACTAACACAAGGTTACTGCATACAACGTATATGAAGCGTATGGGTGGGTGGTTTGTAAATCCTAAACAAACCTAATTAACCTGTCTTGTTAATGATCGTGGGATTTGGATTGCTCTATAACACTACTTGGTGTCCCACTGCTGAGTTATGTTATTTAATTTGATAACAGAGCACAGACATGTTGGGTCCACAAACTTCAACCTACTCAGCAGCAGGAGCCATACAATATTTTCCCTGGTGGGTTTGCAAGACCTTAAAGGATCAATAATGTTTTTTATTTAATTCGTATTCTTTTATTATGTCCTAGCTATATTGACATTTATAATTGTTCCGTGTATGTTCACTTCTTGAGTCACACTTTCATGCAGTTATATTTAATAAGCATGTAATGCAGCCGTGTAATTAGTATTCGTTCCTGCACACATCACTTGATTGAGTTACATTGGAGCAACTATTGATGACCATCTTTAATCCAAATTCCACAGCTTTTTTAGAATGCTCCTTATTTTTTACATTTTCTTTTCCATCATATCATTAGAAGGACTTTTTTTTTGTGCCAAGAGTTGTTTTTGTGAAGAGATAATTTTACTCTTTTAACTTTTGTGACAGAGTGTAGAGAGTAGTCCCTGTGGTGAAAATAGTGAAGGAGAAGCAGTAACACTGTCTCAACTGGTAATTACTGAATTGTGTTTTAGAATTTTTTTTCGAATTCCTTATCATTGCACGTGTTATATTCCAATATTTAACTTGGGCAATGATTTTATTTTTCATGCTTTACAATTTGCTATTGTAACTTACTTTTTTCTTTTTAAAAATACTTTACTTATATATGCAGAACCTCATCGATCTGGCAGGTTCTGAGAGCTCAAGGGCTGAAACAACTGGCATAAGAAGGAGAGAAGGATCTTACATTAATAAAAGTCTTCTAACTCTTGGAACTGTGAGATCTCAAACTCTGTTAGCTGATCCTATCAGATTCTCTCCGTTTTATTTGAGATATCCATATCTTCTCACCAAATTTGCACAATGTTCTGTGTCTGTTAGAATTTTTTTTTTGCTGTGTCTAGTTATTCATCTGTCATTGTCACTCATACTGGACTAGCCTAGAATGTAGTGAAATGGGTAGAAGGGACCAGAATTATTTAAGTTAAATCAGCTAATCTGTTTAAATGTTTAATCCACCAAAACTTGAAAATTTAAAAGATAACATGTCAAGAATCAACTACCACACAAGTTTAATCTCTTGGATGACAACACATGAATGGTTTTTTATTACAGCTCTCTAACATGCCCCTTAAACGAGCTTGTTGGACTTGAAATATTGGTAATGCATAGGCTCACTTAAATTATGATGAAATTCAAGTTTTCATTGAAGAATGGGGAAGGCGAGTATTGAAGTCTAGATCACCTGGTCATTAAGGATTTGAGACCATGTCTTGAACTAACTCTCTCAAGTTTAGGCTATTAGGTCATCATCATGTTTCCAGTTCTTGTGCTTGCCAAAGGGAGTTCGCTTCTGAAAAGTAGTCATGAAGTTTTTATCAAAGTTCATAGGTGTGTATGAAACCTAAAATGCATATGAATCTTAGATGACAAAGATGATTGCGACCATGAGAGCATCATTTGATCCTGTTTTCCCAAACAACATGCTCAAAATTCAAGATTCCATCGGATTGATTGCAAATATGGAGAGGAAATCTGGAGCAACAACAATGTTACAAAGCCTCTATATGCCTTACTCACAGGTTCAACCTGTACGTGCCAGTGAAGAAAGTTGTTCTCATTGTGCTTTTCAGAAATGGAGTGAAGTAGGTCACCAGAGAAGAGGAGGAACTCATTGTCACTGGGAATGGTGGTGCCACAGGAGGTGGAGGAGAAGAAGAAGGACTCATCAAGGATCTATGGCTTGACACTGTATTTTAAGATTTTGAAAGAAAAGTTTGGAGATAATTCTGAATTTCATTGAATGACAAAGTTACAAAGTTCTGTTACAAGAGTTGTATTTATACCAACCTAACTGAACTGAAACTAACTGACTTGACCAACAAGCTAATGGTCTGTTTGGTTTAAATCGAGGGGATGTAAATAAGGATGTTTGCTGGCTAGGATAGGGATACAAAGGAGACAATGAATAAGTGAGTGGCCCCTAACCAGTACTTTTGCACTCTCTTACCAACTTATTTATGTATGATTCAACTTATTTATGTTCTTCTTTCTATCTTTCTCACTTTTACTCTATTTCCATTCACCGTATTTCTTTACCTTTTTTGCTTGGGTTCTTGTGTATATAGCTTATCAGTTGATGTATCATTCATCCTCCTTTCTTTCTTTTAACCATTGATGCCATTACCTTCACACACTTCCTTTTTCTATATTCTTCTAGGATTTGGACTTCCTCTTTGCTTTGATATGTGTTAGCGATATGATTGATTACATTAAATAGGGAGATGTGATCGGGAAACATCTTAGCAACTATTTCCCATCATTAGATATTGATTTTGTTCCTTGTTATTGTATCACTTCTTCATTATAAATAAGAATACTCATGTCTGTATCTAAGACACGAAGTTGTTACATTCGTTCTTAGTTTATGTCTTTTCAACATGGTACCGAGAACAGTATCATCCTCCATAACTTGTTTTGGCACTCATCCTTTCAACAATATGTTTACTCAGTACATGTTTGTCATCCAATGATTACCTGTACATATATACGGTTTACCTGAATGCATGCAGCTCTTTATAGCTTTTTGAAGTGTGATTATTTTTGTTGCACAGGTTATTTCAAAATTGACTGAAGGTCGAGCGAGTCATATACCTTATAGGGATTCCAAATTGACTAGACTACTTCAGTCTTCTCTCAGTGGTCATGGGCGTATATCTGTAAGGCTTGACTTTTGTATAGATATTCAGAAATGTGATTACATTCATTTGTTTATTAAAATGAATTTTGCTATGCCTATCTTTGTGGCACAAAACTTGAAACATGGCTATTCTGACATTTTGCTGTCATTTAAAATACAGCTCATCTGCACAGTAACACCTTCATCAAGTAATGCTGAAGAGACACATAATACGTTGAAGTTTGCTCACCGGGCAAAGCACATTGAAATACAAGCAGCTCAAAACACGGTATATTGAAGTTTTTTTCTGTTAGAATTTTATTTCTATACAACCTGCACAGTACAAAATACAAATGCTGCTCCTAATCAGGGTATTATTAGCATGCTCCCTTTGTACAATGCAAAGTACAATATATCCTCTATTCAATCAGCCTACTAAGTAAAATGCTCACACATGCAACACTCGACTTGTAAACCTGTTGTGTTACCTCTCCTCATGGGGGGGTCAATCTTTGATTTAAAGCCAACCTTAAGATGAAGTTATTCTTGGGAATAGGAAAATAATTTCATCAAGTTTCTGTCAAGTAGAATATTAAAATTTACCTAGGGTATCCCCTAGTAGTGAATACTTGAAAATTACCTGTATTATTGCCTACCATGCTGTGCGCACATGTCCAGGGAACCTTATCCCTTCTAGACCTGTCTAGCTGCATCCCGGAATGCTTAATTGAAATTGGTCGCAAGTAATTTGAACATGAAGAATTTATGCGGGAAGGTATCTTAGAAGATTTTATGTTAGTAGTTGGAATGGGATGCTTTAAATTCAGTACGCAAACCATTTCATGTAGTTTGGAAGCAACATTTTCTTGACTTTTCACTTTGTTGGCCTGCATCTGGCATTTCTTGAGGAATTATACCCTGTAAATATTTAAAAAGATTAGAACTCTCTTTGATTTGATGCTTGTCTTTTTAATGAAATCCTTCTATCTGGGAATCACATCCAGTAATCTGGTAGCATCTCTGCTCCCTTAACTAATTTACATGTTAAATTGAACCTACAGATAATTGATGAAAAGTCACTTATCAAGAAATACCAGCATGAGATTCAGCGCTTAAAGGAAGAATTGGAACAAATGAAGCGGGGTATTGGCTCAATTCAGCCAAAAGAAACTGGTGAAGTTGACTTTGTGCTCCTAAAACAAAAGGTATATGATGTTATATTGCCAGACCTTTTTTTTTTTTTTTCTGGTATCTTTTTTTGGCTTAAAGATGGTTTCAGAATGTGATTTTTCTATAAATATTTTCTAGATATTAATAATAAAGGCAATATAGGTAAGTTTTTTCAATTGTTTTCGCTCTAAATAATATCGTGTGTGGAGTTGGAAATGAATGTAATTAATTATGGAATTTATTTTGAACTGAATGTCCTTCGTATTGAGTTCATTGTTATTCTATGAAATTCAACATTCTCAATTTAAAAAGTAATCAATTCTTGGGTGATGTGTAAAGCTAGAAGATGGTCAAGTCAAGTTGCAATCAAGATTGGAAGAAGAAGAAGAAGCTAAAGCTGCTTTATTAGGAAGAATTCAACGCTTGACTAAGTTAATTTTGGTCTCCACTAAACCGTCACACTCAACTAGATTTTCTAACCGTCCTGGTCCTCGTAGAAGACATTCTTTTGGGGAAGAAGAGGTATTTCTCTTTTTAGATTAGCTATATCAATGTTTTCTTCTCTAATACCAAGAATTTAAATCGTTGTTTTACATACTAACATAAGACGACAATACTCTGCTTGCTTCTTTACTCGTGCATATTTTTGTAATTGTCAATTATGTTTACAGTTGGCATACCTTCCATACAAAAGAAGGGATTTGATCTCAGATGACGAGAACACTGATCTGCATGCTAATTTAGAGGGAAACGTGGAAACAGCTGATGATTCTTATAAGGAGGAGAAAAAGACAAAGAAACATGGGTTACTAAATTGGTTGAAGATGCGGGTAAGTTGTCTTTTGATTCCTCTATTAAGTTAACTCTCTAAATATGCTATATAAAGAAAATAAAGTTCGTTTTGTAGGTAATACTTCACAATTGAGAATTTTAATCATCATTCCTGAACTTTGTTGACTGCATGTAATTATGCAAGAGTTTAAGCCTTCTTTTAATCATGATTTAGCCATATAACATTTGTTTGTTAAATTTGGAAGTGCTTTAGTGGTATGATGGATTTATTTTGTTGTATTCTTATATGTTAAAGTCCTGTTTCTTTTAAGTTCTTGCATTTCACTATTTTTTTCTTTTATTCAGAAACGAGATACTGGGTCAAGTGCCTTTTCAGGCACCAGTGATAAATCATGTGGAACAAAATCTGTTAGCACACCTTCTACTCCTCTTGCAGAAAGTGGTAATCATGCAGAGTCGAGACATTCCCATTCTCTACCTGCACAAAGCTCTCCATTGGCGGATTTTGTATCAGCAACAAGAGAGGATAAAGAAATTTGCGAGGATAATTTATTGGGACAAGATACACCTTTGGTATGTTCTTGACTGCTTTTATTGTTTCTTTCTGCCGCTTGAGAAAAGTGCCATTTCCTATGTCATTTGAATTTGATTATTTTGGTGAAATAATTGATGAAAGATTTTGGTTATAATCTAAATATATTAATGCTAACACAAGCCTGGCATTTGAAAAATCTCACATTTGCTTTGTTTTGCCAAAACCCAATTAAGCAATCTATAAGTCATTTCAATGTTCTTAAAATAAATTATTATTTTTTATTCCTGAGTGATGAGTATTGTCAAACATTGTTTATTTGGTTTGTGGCCAAATTTTAGTATTGTAATAACTTTTATCTATTGATCTTTTTGCATATTTGGGCATGTGTTAGACTTAGCCAAAAGAGTAGTATAGTAGTCATGTGTTAAGTCCGGTTTGATGAATCTTTCTTAAAGTACTTTATTTGTGGGAACCTATCTCTTTTTATCCTAATATTAATTGCTGAAATATGGATATGGACATTAAGTTCTTGCTAGAGATGTGATGAGTTTTTGTATGCTATGGCCATATATATATATATATAGATTTTTTTTTCCCTTGCTAGATTCCAGTTTTTTTTCTTCTTATTTTTAGATAAGCGTCAAATCAATTGATGAGATTGATCTCTTGAGGGAGCAACAAAAGATTCTGTCAGAAGAAGTAGCTCTTCATTCAAGTACTTTGAAGAGATTGTCTCAGGAAGCTGCAAGAAATCCTCAAATGGATCAGATTCATGTAGGTTACTATTTCTAAATCAATGTTTGTCTTGATTAGTATGTAACTATCATTATTACGCCAGTATATCTGAGAGTTGATCTTTTTGTGGTTAATTATACTAAGGTGGAGATGGAACGGTTAAAAGATGAAATTAAGGCTAAGAAGGAGCAAATAAATTTTCTGCAAAAGCAAATTGCTGATTCTTTCACTGCCTCAGATAAGCTGGATGAATCAGGGGTATCGCTAGTATGTTCATGTGACGCCATTGTTGCTTTTGTTTCACTTTGTTACTTCTCCAATTCAATGCTGGTTGTTTTGTGCTGCAGAATCTCACCGAGCTAATCACACAATTAAATGAAAAATCCTTTGAACTGGAGGTGACCATTATATAAATCTTTCTATATTTTAGTCTTCAATTGAAATTCAAGTATTCAACACTCAATATGTCTTCTTGTGGAGCTTTTTGACAGTTAAAATTTAAATCAATTTTTGGTTTGTAAACAGAGTTAGTGTAGTTTAAACCAGAATAAAAAGTAGATAGTAATTAAGTTATTTGTTATAATATATTTAAAGCCATGCTGTGATCATACAAGAAGGCGATGCTCTAATTATATTATTAGCATATATAGTGTAACTTCCACAGTGAATATACACCGCGGATGTTTTCTGATTAGTCTTGCGTCACATAATTTTTTGCTTATTCAGGTCAAAACAGCAGATAACCATATCATTCAAGAACAGCTTAATCAGAAGGTGAAATGCCTGAATAATTGTTTGAAATTTCTTGTAGTCTTGTTTATGTGTTATTAGCTAAGAAAAAAATTGGCATTCTCAGATCCGTGAATGTGAAAGCCTTGAAGAAACAGTTGGCTCTCTGAAACAGCAGCTTGCGGATGCAATGGAGTTGAGAAACTCAAGGCCTATATTCAATCATTCTCAAAGTTCCTCTGTAGCCAAAGACTACCATGATGAACCTTACCTTGAAAAGGAAACTGCCATGATAACCAATTCTGATGTAAAAAATCTTTTGCAACAGCAGGTATATTTTTTCTTCCTTGTGGGATCTACATTGAGTGGTAATCCCATTTGATTTCTTAGTTTCACATTCCACTCTGGGAGTGATAATTAGGACTAGAATTTCACATTAATCGAAAACCATTTGTCATTCCATAAACATCTTAAAACTAGCATAAATGTGTTTTTGAATGGAAATATTGACCATTCAGTCAGCACCTAATCTTGTTTAGGCTCTCTAAAACCTGCCACGCAAAATATGTGTGTTAGTTACTATATATCATTTCAGTTTTCTTTCTTTCCGTTTTTGCTAATGAAATTCATCCCACATTTTCAGTCATCATTGAACTGCTATACTTAACAAACTACTTCATTGTGTACGAGTCATCTGATACCAAACGAATTTTAACATCAAAGAGAAAACTAAACTCGTGACTTATTTAAAATTTCACTTCGAACTTCCTTACAGTCAAGGGGAACAAAATACAATCAGGAAGATAGGATGTGTCTATCTGAAAATCGCCCGTACTTGCCATCTGTTCTACTGCTGCAGTGCTTTATTATATTATCATCATCAAATGACATTTACATTTAGTATTTGCCATGTATTCAAGCTATGATTTCCACTTATCCGTACAATTAATTAGGCAAGCGAGATAGAAGAGCTGAAGCAGAAGTTGGCGGAACTCACAGAATCAAAAGAACAGTTAGAACTTCGGAATCAGAAACTCGCAGAAGAGAGTTCATATGCTAAAGGCCTAGCTTCCGCTGCCGCCGTTGAGCTTAAGGCGTTGTCAGAAGAAGTTGCCAAACTAATGAACCAGAATGAGAGATTATTGGCTGAGCAGGCTGTATTGAAGAACTCTCCTGCCCAACGTAGAAGTAGCGGAACTGGAACAGTCCGAAATGGAAGAAGAGAAGGTCATGTTAGAAGAAATGATCAGGGTGGATTAAACTCTGATATCAAGAGAGAACTGGCCTCGAGTAAAGAAAGGGAACTTTCATACGAAGCTGCTCTTTTAGACAGAGATCACAAAGAAGCCGAGCTTCAAAGGACGATTGAAGAATCAAAGCAAAGAGAAGCATACCTGGAAAATGAACTTGCCAACATGTGGGTTCTTGTAGCTAAGCTAAAAAAGTCACAGGGAGCTGAAACTGATGTTTGACATTTGATTGTGATCTTGTAGTAGTGAGTTTGAGTTACTATCCATTACGACAATTGGATTTCACTGGAAAGGATTGAGCGGGCGAGAGAGAGAGAGAGAGAGAGAGAGAGAGAGAGATGTGCGCAATGATTGAGATCAGGAAAGTTTGGTTCTTGGTATTGGTCCATGAAAAAGGGTTTCCAACCCAGTTTGTGTATACGAATGATGATTGCTTCCTTCCTAGCTATCTTAATGATTTTTGCCCCTTAAAAGCCATTATTAAAACAAAGCCACTTGTTTTACTTTCACTCCATTTCTTTTTGGCATATTGAAGCTTGTGTTTTGATAAAAATAAAATAAAATTAGAGGGTAAGATATTTCAATAAAAAATTTAAAATGTTTCATATGGAAAAATATATTTTTTTTAGTCGATGACGATCGAGGCTTTTTTTGCATCAACATTATTTTAAATTTAATATTTAGTATATTTAAATAAATATATTTTAATCATTTTTTAAATAATTATTACATTTATTTATTTTTAATTGTAATATTTATTATTATATTAAATAAATATATTTAATTTATTTCTTAATTACTTTTTTTTATATTTTAATTTTAATATTTGTTATATTCAGATAAATATATTTCAATTGTCTTTTAAATATTTATTATATTTATTTATATTTTAATTGTAAATATTTATTATATTGAAATAAATATATTTTTAATTATTTTTAAATAATTATTATATTTATTTATTTCTTGTGACCTAAAAAATTATTTAAGAGTAAATATGATATAACTTAAACAAAATGTGGATATTATATTATTATAGTATAAAACTTATAAATAATAAATATTAATTATTCAAACTTCATTTTAAAATAGCGACTATAACTTTCTAATAAAATATAATTCCAGTAATTCAACCAGATGTTTAAGAGTTTTTTTAGATCAAACATAAATAATTTCATTTATGAAAAAATTGATATTATATCAAATTTATTTTAACACACAATATATTTTCGAAAATATAAGTAAAGTTGGCAATAAAATTACTTATCAATAAGAATTTAGTTTGAATATAACATGTACACTCTCATTAACATGTTATTATATAATTTGACAATTAAATTTATAAATTTTACATTTTCTAGGTTTCACGTTTTATAAAAATTATTAGGAAAAAAACATAAAACTTGTGAAATAAGAAATTTTCCCTGTATAGTAATAATATATATTTTTTATTGGTGGGGTGATAACTGATTTGTTGCATTTATATCAATAAAATTTTATGGTATAAGCATGTCTTAAAAGAAACCTTTCGCCCTTGGATTTAGGGTTTTATGTGAAATTTTGATTTATTTGAAATCACATAATTAATGTTTTATTTATTTATTTCTTTATTAGATTAAATGTGTGTATATACTCGTCATAATAAGTAGCTAAATAAACAATATGAAGTTGCTATTATGGAATCAACTTCACGGCTTCATTGGCACAAGTTTCACAGCGTTACGTCACTTTTTCGGCATTTGCACCTCAAAGTTTGCAAAAAGTGATGAACTTTAATGGATGCGTTCTATGTTATTTTTACTGTTTCATTCAATTTGACGCTCATGATATTGTGTTTAGTGATACTGTGATAATGGTGACATTATTGTTGGTACCACCTTATAATATTTTTCACTTTTTAACCCTTGTATGGTAATAAAGTCTAAGATTGGAATATGTTGAACTTTTTTTCATGCAATTGTCACTTTTTTTTATTAAGAATTAATATAAAAAATATTTGGGATGTTTTGATTCATTTATAGAAATACATCTATTATTTTATAACATTTATTTTCATACTACATTTGTAATATCCTAGAAAATAGCTATGGAATAAAAACTAAACCAAAATTTAATTTTAGAGATAAATAAGATAATACCTATTTTTTTTTTAATAGAAGAGTTGTTTAAGTAAATAAAAGATAATTATTTACTTTTTATTTTTATAGTAAACATCAACTCTCTCTCAGATATTCTATCTCTCTAAGAAGATATTATATTTTATTCTAATAAAAATCACCAATTATCTCTAAGAAGATATTTTATCTCTCTAAAAGGATATTCTGTTTTATTCTAATAAAACTACCAAATATCTCTCTCTTTAAAAAGATATACAGTTTCGTTCTTATGAAAACCACCCTCTCTCAAACAAATCTATTTAAAGTTTCTACCTTCTCTCTAGATTTGTGATCTCATAGATTATTAGATTGACAATCAGAAGACACCCTTAGATTCCTAGCGTTGAGTAGATCAAGAGTGTCCGATCAGATTCTTGAACAGAGTTAGGTTGCTTGTGATTTTAGGGTTTTGAGTATCTCTACTCTATA
>Ga0099824_1003377_pt1 | contig 23346 bp, 7 predicted proteins | sample SiratrowhiteBW_FD_76837 | JGI IMG/M metagenome (GOLD analysis project Ga0099824, IMG submission 76837) | Root nodule microbial communities of legume samples collected from California, USA - Siratro white BW | ecosystem: Host-associated > Plants > Roots > Nodule | place: USA: California... | reverse complement strand
CCATGTACATGGAAAGATGTCTCAGTTTGCAAATTTCATTATTCTTTATCATGCAATAAAGCCAATTCAATCATTTTCTTTTTGGCATATTGAATTGACCACACAACTTTAGTTAGATCTTAACTCCTTGTTAGGTATACCCTCATTCTTCAACTCAACATTTTATAATTTAAACTCAACAATTTTTTTAGGTGAGAATTCTCAAAATATTCTTTTACTATAACAATAATAGAATAAATACTGTTTGAAGGTTTGTTAGCATTTTAACTATATATATTATTTCGAAAAAGTTTGTTGAGAAGATTAAAGAAAAAAGGTGTTACAAGACTGAATATCATTTAGGCTCTTTTGAATAAAGAGTTTAACATGAGATATGAACAATTTTTTTCTTAAATAACCTTTTTTTCAATTACAAAATCAAGATAATATCTTACAAAATTTGCTGATATTGTTCACTGTATATAAGATATTGTTTCAAAAATGTCTTTGAGAGAGCTAAAGGAGAAACTTGTATATAAAACTCAAATGTTAGTAAACTAATTTTTTTTAATTAAAGGTTGGGGATAATATTTGACTGCGTTCTTTGCTATTAAATAACTTTATTATTAGTTAAAATCAAGATAATGTCTTACAAATTTAAAGAGAGTTTGTGAATTAATATCAATTTAAGGAGAGAATGTCTTCATTATTTATGGTTAACATCTAGTTTATTATAATAGAAAAGATATCAAGTTTATATTTGATTGATGCTATCTTTAATTGCTCAACGTTATTCACTTAAATGTTAGACTGTTTGTGTTTTTAATATGTATTCTATCCGTTAGTTCAAAGAAATGGGTCTCACTCTAGTGATGATCTAAGTGTTTCTCATATTTTTATAAATATATAAAGTATCCTTAGTCACTCTTTTAAGTTATGTTAAACATTTGACTGTAATAAACTAAATATGAGTAAAAAAAATTATTTTGCTGGTATAATATCGTGGGCTCGTGTATTTTTTATATTATTATTATTATTGAAAATCCAAGGATGAAGAAAAAAAAAATAGAAAAGATGATTGGATTAATGAAGGTGACAATGACCTAGAGGCTACCGTTGGCAATGGAAACTATAGTTATCAAATTCTCAAATCTCAACCTATACTGTGTAAGCAAACATTAATATCAAGGCCTCAACTCAAAGCATTTGTAGTAGTTTTCCCATTCCATCCGATTCATAAGAACGAAAGAAGTAAGTAAAATATGAGATAGATGAAAAGAGTACACTGAAAATAAACAAAACTATGTCTTATTAGGTTCATTGCAGTATGTTTGTAGAATTTTGCAAGTAAGAATAGATATTATTAATTTTTTTTAATTTTTTTCTTTAGCCTTTAATTTTTATTTTTATTTTTAATCTTTAGTTTGCAATCTTAAAAAATATATATGTAAATATACTCTGACGATTCAGTTATTGATCATAACAAATATAGTGCATAAAAAGTAAAATAATAATAATTTCTTATTTTTTATATTTATCTATTTATATTCATTGTTTTGAGAATACTTTTGAGATACCGAAACTTTTATCTCGACATCTTAGATACTACAAATATATTAGAAGGTTATATAAGATAGATATACTATTTATATTAGGAAAATTATTCAAATAATTTATGAACATATAATATACTACTTTTCATAAACTTCCCTCTAACATTTACTAGAGTTCTTAAATGGGATGAACTGATTTCTTTGTTCATGAGTTAAATGATGAAAAAAGGTGATCTAATTGAACGATAGAAGTTATCATTCGTCACGTTTATTTTTGCTTGTTAAACATTTGAATCGAGTCAAATTAATCTAGTTTTTAAATTCATGATAATTTTTGGAAGAAAAAAAATACTGCTACAAGCCAATTTTGTTCGACAGCGTTTGAATTAGAGATTTATAGAGCACTATTTCTACACAAGTCCAGTAAATTTTGATAGCTCAAACATTTATAAATACTTTGGTACGGTCCACACATAAATAGAAAGGACGGCTTAAATTTTAGGCTTAAAAGTAGCAACTAAATATATTATTAGTGTACAATAACAAAGCAAATTATTTGTTAAATAAAAAACTACAGTAATATTAGAGACAATTTAATATTTAATATTTTTTCTAGCTAATATGTGATAACTTTTTCTAAATATTAAAAACAATATAATAAATATATTTAAATTAAAAAATACATTAAATAAAATACCTCTTTATTTAGTATAACTACACGTTAATGTCTCAACCTCCCTATCTAAAATATTATCTATTTTAGAGTTTTGAAACTCCATTCGTTAAGAAAAGAAAATAATGTGAGACTTTTGGACTGTTTCGAGCTCGAAATTCCATTACAGTTTTCTCTTTAAAAACATACCAAGAAGTTAAGAAAATAATATGTATTTAAATTAACTTTGATCTCGACTTTTAAAAAAGGTGAGACTATTGGACGTAACAGAACAATTGTGATTTTTCTTTTTAAAGTATAAAATACCCTTAGTTTATTTGATGTTTTATTTTTAAAATCATTAAAATTTCATTCTTTTATGATTTTATTCTTTTGTAAGCAAATATGTTTGAAAAATACGTAGATAGATATGAAGGCAAGTATAAATTAAAATGATATACAAATTTTATACTTGTTAAATAGCAAAAATTAAAATGAACATGACTCTTTATACAAGAGAGAAACATAATGTGATGGAAAGGAGAAGCAAAACATAAAGTTGAATTCATAGTCGTAGGTTGTCATGTTGTAATATTGTAATATGAAATCCTCATTGTTAGAAAACGACAATGGTGAATAACAGTATGAGTAGGAGTGTCCGTGATGAGCGACGTGATTAAGAGAAGGAGTAGTATAGTGCTTGGGAAAAAGCAAAAGCATGGTGGTAGTGGCTGGTGTGAAGTGCATGTCCTTTAGCCAAAATGCAAATTTGGTTGGTCAAAACAAAAGTCACACTCCATCTAGAATTAGGGTTCCTCAATGACCCCACCCCACCTTACACCCCAACAATATTTCATTTTTCAATCCATCAATATTCTATTCTAATACCCCTCATGCATCTATCTACATCCAATGCCATCAAAAAACCTTTATCTCTTTTGATCAAAATGGAATTGACCTTACACCAAGTTGTTTTGGTATAAGAACAGGGTACTTACCTAGGGTACGTCGTTCGTTACTTAATTTCCATTTAGCTGTGATTGCAACTTGCTAATTATAAACACTGAAATGGTCCTATGTTTTCAATGCCCAGTTACTATTATTGAAAGCCAAGAAAGAAAAAGGTGAGATCAGGAAATTTAACTTCCATTTTAGTTTTCTTCGCACAGCTCCGCGACCTACCTATACCTATCAACTATAAAATTCCGAAGTAGTTGGTGAATGATGGTTACTTGACTTCGATGCAGCTTCAATGGAGAAAAATGGAGCATCTATGGAGAAAATATCACTTTCTGTAGCATGTCGTGCTTTTCAAATGAGCACCACAAATACTTTTAAATTATCACGTTTTTGATTGATAAACAAAAGAGAGTTATTAATATTCAATTTAGATAAGAGATTTCACACAACCATTAACCTAATACTTTAAAATAATAAGTTTCTGAGTTTTGTTTTTTTTATATATTGCTTATCTGATTCATTCATTCTATTATTTATAATTAAGATAAAGGATTGTGATATGTTATCTTTAAATAAATACAAAATAAAAAATATTTTCTATTAGTGTCAATTGATGTTCTCTTCTAAATCATGTCTTAGATATATATATATTTGTGTAGAGAAACTTATGATAGATAGTTTTGTTTTATTCTTGTGTTATTTTTGTTATTTTTGTTATTGACGAACCAATCCCATAACTTGTATATATATTTAAAAACGATGTATACATCTTGTTCTCTTGTTTTTTTAAAGGGTATGTAATGTATGTGAGTTCTTAACCTTGGAATCCATTAAAGACATCTTTTTTTATCATTTATTTCACACCTTTTGGTGGGTTGATTGGATTCAATAACTATGCTGTCAGTGGCCAAGTAGGCACACACTTTAATGCCCCTGAAAAATAACCTAGAAATAACACTTGATAAAAGAATTTTAAGAATGTTCTTCACACATTTAAAAAAAAAAGTCAATTATAAGTTATGTGATAGAATCTCAGTACAAGTCACTTGCTATTAGAAAAAGATGAAAATATTCTGAACGTAATTAATCTATCAACTAAAAGTTAACATAGTGTTGAAGATAAAAAAATAAAAAAAATAAATTAATGTCAATAATTAATGAGAAGAAAAAACTTTTTAATCAAAATAAAAGAAATCATAAGATGGTAAATGCTTTATAGAAACTGATAATGATAAGAATTTGCTGGGAATAAAAACACTTGATGAAATTCCCGGCTAATCTACCAATTTATAATAGATTATCTCACCATACAAATTGAACAACTATAATTGGAAAAACTTCAATATAAACTATAGTTCAACCGAACAAGATTTTACTATCTAATATTTAAAACAATCAAAGTTTGTTGTTGTGGGAAATATATTAAGAAATCATTTTAAATGTAATTTATAAAATGTATTAAAAAAAATAATATACTATTGTATAGGATAATATATGGTCAATGAGGATATCTTACTAACATTTATTTTTAAAATAATAAATAATCTTTGGAGTTTGAAGTTAGATTTTAACTCAATCTTACATAGACAAACTTAGTTAATTATATTGATAGAATTTAAAAATTTTTTAGTATAGTATAATTTTAGTTAAAAATTCTCAAAATAGATATTTTTTTTAATGGATAAATCGTGTTAGGATGACACGATTTTATTGTTAATAAGTCATGCTATCTAAATATGACCTTTTAATTAGATTAAGGGGAGGTTATGCAAATGTGTGAGGACTAAAATTGTTGAGGTTTTTGATGACTTTGATTAACATTGAGGGAGAATAATTTTATTTAATTAAAGTCATGGGACCAAGAACAAGTTCAATATAAATTGCAATGTGTAGTGTATTGAATTGAACTCATGGATATTGGTTACAACTTGAGTATTAGAAAATTGCTGCACTTCAATGTGTGGTGCATCAAATTTTAAAACTGTAAATCTACATAGGCTAAACAATGATTCTAACAATTAATCAAGAGTAATTAAACTTATTATCATTTTCATCTTGCTTTCTCATTGTTTCATGTTTGTCAAATTTTTTCTTGCAATTTGGATACTTGCATAATTGATACTAGACCATCCAAATACAAAACACTATGAGAAATATTTGAGCACCTAAAATACATTTCGAAATAAGAAATATTCAACCGTTTTAATTAATTTTATCATATGTTAAACTGCAACAATTTTCTAATACTCAAGTCATTACTAATAACCGCTAGTTCAACTATATAACCAATTACTGAAGGCAAGCCTATGTTTCATGATTTTAATACAATTCAATTTATATGTCGTCTGCAATTTTCAAGACTTTAATTAAAATTAATTTTAATGTTTTTAATGTTAATCAAAGTCATTTGAGACTTCAATTGTTTGAATTTTCATACAAATAACTGTTTTGTTTTCCTGATTTTCTTCTAAACTAATCAAAGTGGTATCTAAATGATATGATTTTTTAATGATGTGTCTAACGTAACTTATTTATTAAGATATTTTCTTTTACCTATTTTCAGAATTTATAGATAAAATTATACTATTATGGAAAATTTTCCTCAAAATTAATTAGAAGATAATCACTAATATTTTCAATGAAAAGTATAATATTTTTTTTGAATATAATAATAATAAGATTTCAAGACGAAAGGACAGTTATTATTTTAATTAAACATAAGTACTTTATAATTATTTTAAAATTTAGTTATAATAATATTATAATTAACTATATTTAGTTAATTTAAAATAACTAAAATTAAAATAAAAAATATTAATGAATAGATTCAATGTTGTGCAGAGCCATTTTATGGCGCATGCCAAGGTTGGTGATGTTTTGAAGATGTCTGTGATCTCATCATGGATCCTGCACTCATTAAAGTATTCAAAAATGATTATGCTCGTTCTGTTTTCCTTCAGGGAGTAAAAAAAAAATCCTTCCGTTTTGTTTTGACCATTGCTAACGGCGCATTTTACTATGTTTGACCACAAAATTATAAAACGCCTCAAAAAAATATCACATTTCAAATTCTAAAAAAGAAATTATAAAATATGTTAATTTGTCTGAAACGATTCGCCATATAATTGGTGAAGCGAAGATGAAGATGACCCACTGACTCAGTTTTCGTCGTTTTGTGGCTGTCTTCTTCCCTCGCTCACTGCAATTTCTCACAACCATCACTTCCCCAGTTCAATACTCAAATAATGAAAAAACTATGCCAATTCATCTATTTTATATTTTCTAAAAAGAAAATATATATATAAATTAGATAAATGAATTTAATAAGGATATATTTTTTTAGAGACACAATCCTATTAATGTCAAGGAAGACCATTATATTTAATACGGCTGCATCAATTATTAATCTTGAATCATCTCATCACTAAATTAACTAATAAGCCTACATTATTATAAAGTTTTGTACTGTTAATTAATTATGTAATTTTTAAAATATATAATAAAAGAGATTTTAATTTCCGTATTATCTGTAAATAATCTAAATATTAAAAGTGTCTTCTCACACTTCAGTCATATAACATATTATAAATTATTTACATTTTTTTAATATTCTTTTCTTAAAACATATAGAGACATATAGAGGATGACAGTACTGGTTTCTTACTAATTGATATAACAGTTTTTATACTATTAAAAATCATAATAGATAAAATTTTAGAATAAGTATAATAAAAATGGCATTTTATAATTGATGACAGCCTAAAATTTCTTTAAACCCATAGTATAAAAATCAAATATATTTTAAATCATTAATTTTATTCTTACTGCTTTTATTACTATAACATTGTTAAATATTATTTAGAAAGCCATTAATTTTTTTATAATAAAAAGTATCAATTAAAGATATATGTTATGAGTTTCTTATAATTTTGATTTGATCTAATATTCATATCTCAATAAATAAATTTGATAATTAAAACATAAGTTTGCTATCATGTTCTATAAATATAACCAAACCATAAAATCACAAGAATCACACTTATATATATATAAACAATTTTACTTTGTTTATAGTATAGTTTAAATCAATTTATAATTTTTAATTGGTCAAATTTTTAACAGCTTTACTGGAAGTATTGTTCTTTTAAATAACAAATGTATTGTATATTTTACAAAAAGAAATTATTCTTTTTTGGGAACAACGTATCATAGTTTGAGTGTTTTCATAATATTTAAATTGTTGTCAAGTTTGTTCTCTAACTCTTACCTTATTTTGTTGGGTGGTATTATTTTAATATTATTATTCATATTCTACTCGCATTTAACATATCTTATTATTTTATTAATATATAATATTTTATTAATAAAATCATTTTCAAGTGAAAGTTTTTCCTAAACGGCAGGGTCACATTACCATTTTTCTTTGTTGTTTATCATCTCTATCAAGTGCGTATTTTAATATATATAATATATTAGTTATAATTTCATGGAACTCTAATTCTAATAGATCAACATTCCTTAACTTAGCTCCTTTGATTAATAATCATGCCTTCTGAAAATTAATCAATATATACAATAAAGTCTTTCATCATCCAAATACGTCAAATCATCTCCATCTTTCTTTTTCCTTTATTAAATTAACAACCCTCCCATATGAATTTATTTATGTGTTCTTTGTTAATATATCCTGATTATATTAATTGTTTATCCAGATTCAAATGAGTGATTAAGTTAGAATAAAGTGGTGTAAATGAATCCACATATAAATGCATTGTTAATCTAGATTGATTGAATAAGATTTAATTAAAAAAATTAAATTAATTTTTAAAAATAAAAATAGGGAGAGAGAGAGTTTTAAGTAGGTGAAATTGTGTTGTGAGAAGCAATCTAGCTCCACAGTGTATAGAACACAGTTTACTTGTCTCGGGGCAACAGTGTCCCAGTCCGTTGCTTACGAGACACCACTCTCTTTCTCTTTCTCTCTCTCTGGCATTTTAACAAACACTTCTTCTAAACTCTAATCACTTGCTTAGTGTGCTCTCTCTTCACTATCCCGCAACAAACTCACTTCACTTGTGGGGCAAAGTTGTAAAAATGGAACGGAAGCAAGGGTTCTTCTCCGCGCTCAAAGACGAGGTGGTTCGCGGCCTCTCGCCGGCGCGGTCACGCGCCAAGAGCCCGGCCAGGAGCTCATCGCCGATGTCCTCGCTGCTGCGGCGGCGACGGAAGCACCACGCGCCGCCGCCGGAGCTCTTCATCGCGAGATCGGGCAGCCTGAGGCCCGCGGAGGCGCTCTCGCCGCTGAAGGAAGGACCAGACGGAACCGACGGGCACGACTCCACTCGCGGAGAGGGAAGGTGGGGCCAGTGGATGAAAGGACCACTGGCGAGAGCTCCCTCTGTTTCCTCGTCGTCCTCGTCCTCTTCCTCGTGTAAAAAGTCCGATCTGAGGTTGCTGCTTGGCGTGCTGGGTGCTCCACTCGCCCCCGTGCATGTGTGCACCACGGACCCCTTCCCTCACCTCAGCATCAAAGACATCCCCATTGTTAGTTCCTCTTTTCACTCAATTTAGCTTTTCTCTTTTTCTTATATTCCCAGATCAAATAGTCTTAGGTTTATGACTTGTTTCCGTAACCTTAATTTTTGTCAATTCTTGTGTTCTGTTGTCTAAGATCAGTAAATATTTTATAATGTTGAGCATTCTGTTAGGTCACATTTGGAAAAATGAATGGGAAATGTGTGTTTGAAGTGAAGGAGGATAATATAAGTGTTGATCTTGTCTTGTGATGGTTTCTTAAGATAAGGTGGTTTTGTTGCAGGAAACTTCGTCTGCTCAGTACATATTGCAGCAGTACATTGCTGCTTCTGGGGGGCAGAAGCTTCAGAATTCGATTAACAATGCTTATGCCATGGGGAAGGTGAGGATGATAGCCTCTGAGTTTGAGACAGCCAACAAGGTCACGCGCAGCCGGAACTCCTCCAAGGCTGCCGAGTCCGGCGGGTTTGTCTTGTGGCAGATGAACCCGGACATGTGGTATGTTGAGCTTGCTCTTGGTGGCAGCAAGGTTCATGCCGGTTGCAATGGGAGACTAGTGTGGCGGCACACGCCCTGGCTCGGTGCACATGCTGCCAAAGGGCCGGTTCGGCCTCTGCGACGCGCCCTTCAGGTGAGGCTGTAATTGTGCTATATCAGGGTACTGCTTTTGTAAATTTATATTTGGGTACTTGTAGGAGAAGAACATGGGAAGGGAAAATGAACTGAGTTTTTTCCGTAAGCTAAAATGACCTGATTTTAGAAAAGTTCTCTCATCTGACTTGTACAAAATTTTAACTGCATAAGTTGATTTTTATGAGAGAAGCTCCACTCATTTTATGCTATTTCTTCTTTTACAAGTGTTTATGGAAAAATTTATTTACCGGGACCTGGGTTATTTATATTTCTGACTACTTTTGTGTCTGCAGGGCCTTGACCCACGAACGACTGCAAGCATGTTTATCAATGCAAGATGCATTGGGGAGAAGAAGATAAATGAAGAGGACTGTTTCATCCTGAAGCTCTGTGCAGACCCCTCAACATTAAAAGCCAGGAGTGAGGGTCCAGCGGAGATCATAAGGCATGTTTTGTTTGGGTACTTTAGCCAGAAAACGGGACTTCTTGTACACTTGGAGGACTCCCATTTGACCCGCATTCAGAATAACGGTGGTGATGCAGTGTATTGGGAGACCACAATAAATTCCTTTCTCGATGATTACAGGCCTGTTGAGGGGATAATGATTGCTCACTCGGGTCGTTCTGTAGTGACGCTTTTCAGGTTTGGGGAAACTGCTATGAGCCACACTAAAACCAGGATGGAAGAGGCTTGGACGATTGAGGAGGTTGCGTTCAATGTCCCTGGGCTCTCTTTGGACTGTTTCATTCCTCCATCTGAGCTAAGGTTTGCTTCCATGAGTGAAGCCTGTGAGCTTCCTCAAGGTCAGAGGGTGAAGACTGCCGTGGCAGCAGCTGCATACCATGCCAAAGTCGCTCAACTACAAAAATCGCATGAAGGAAACACTAATAACATTAACTGGACAGTGGATGTTTAGCTAAGAGGAAGTTCTGGGTTAGCCTAGGCGTCTAGTTTTTATACCTTTTGTGGACTATCTGACAAATTACTGCAGGTAAATGGTAAGATTGCAGCAGGGTTGTCAAGAGTTTTCTGCTGTGGGTCATTGCCTCATCAAATTTGTAAATAGAAATGATCAGTCATGGATCCTGAACAGTGAATTTCTATACTCTGGGTTTTTGGTGGATGATTATGTGCATCAAGGTTTGTTTTCCCACTAGCTTTCCGTCAGTGTGAAATTTGGAATCTGCTGATCATTTTATAAGCTTTATAATTCCTGTAGAGTTTTTTTTCCTGTGAAAGCATTAACCATGATGCTTGGAAATCACAGTTATAACCTTGATTTCGTCACTGAAAAGTTTTGGCTTTGTGTTTCAAGGGCCAGCACTTTGTGAGGTTTAATGTTGATATTGCTGGTGATAGCCGTAAGGAAATTTCTTCCATCTTTGGAGGAAACTACATATCATTGAAGAACTTTAAATGTGTTTAGTGCTGGTTGTTATTATGAACTGTAAACAAGTAGCCAGAGTAAGTAGAAGCTTAATTATTCATATATCTAAACTTTTATGCTTTTAAAGGACATATATATTGACAATTTATCACAAGCTTGTATCAATATTTAAGTGTAACTCTTAGAAATATGTCAAGATTTTCTATATTATCAGAAATGTTCCCTTTTATTTATCTTCTCGATGGATGATGGTGATTTCTCATATATTTTTGTATAATGTTCGTCATTAATGCCTTGGATACGGTTGAGATGTTCACACATATCGCTTTCAGGATCTTCGCATTTGGAGATAATTTCTGGTTGTTATGTATGGTTTATTCTAATAGAAACCTTTTGGGAAACTTTTCTTCTTGAGCACGCATTTTCCTTATTCGTTGAAATTTATTATGACTCACCAAATATTTAGTGCCATCCCTGATAATGAAGTGAGAGTAGATTTTCAGTTCAAACTAAACGACAATTTGACATGAATTTAATGTCTTCACCTTTCATTAAATTCTGATAAAAATTATATTTGATTTGGTGATTGCGAGATAAACTTGATTTTCCTTCTAATGGGACTTTTAAGTTAATATTATACACCATAAACTTACTTCATACTCATTTATGAAAATCGAAATCAGAAGATAAATAAATATACATTAGTATAAATTTTTAGAAAGTTAAGGCAAACGACAAAAGAAAAAAAGTAAGAATCTGTGTTACTTTGGACTATGATATTAATCCATACATGTGTATAATGTATAACAATTTACGATGAAATTTTGTGATTTGGTGCACTCACAAATTGAACCAAGCTTTTCGGTTTGATAAAAAAATAATCCAACTAAATTTAATTAAAGCTGTTTACTTTTATTTTTCAGTCTGTTTCTTTTTTACTTTGCATCAGTTAAAGTTCAACCTCCCTAATTTCATATATGATTTTCTGAGTCCAGGAGTGTTAAAATTAGTTGTTGACATTTTGTTACCTTACCTTTTTAATCCAAAAAGAATTTGAGGCTGACAAAGTGCAGTGAGAAGATTCTCCTTAACTTTACAATGAAAAAAGTAGAGTCCATTACTCAAAGCAAAAAAGAGTAGTGCATTTACTTTCCTTCCTTTTTCATCCCTTTCTTGGACTATAGCTTCAGCCTTCCAAAAGGTTATAAGTATTTTCTGGAGCTATTTTTGTATATATTAGGTCAAAATTTATGTTTCAGTTAGCAAAAACACCCTAGTTTCGTAAAATGTGTACTTTTATATCCAATAAGTGTTTATTATTTGGTTAATTGACAAGTTTAGTTTAGAGAATACAAATAACTGCTTTTTTCCTGGTTTAATTACAGATAGGAATGCCTTCTGTTTTCTTTTCAGTTTCTTGTGACCAATTTTTTCAGTAGTTGGTAGTGTTTGAATTTCAAATTTCTTGAAGATCAATTTGAAATCTCACAAAATGGATAATCAATTTCAAAAAGAATAGAACGTGACATAAAATAAAACGGGCTTCTTGAACTTCATTAGTATTTCAAATTCTCTTTTCCACCACTAGAGTTAGCGTTCACATCTTTTGGCGGTACACATGCGTTGAAAATTTACACGAGACATCAAGTTTGAACTTTAATAATGGTTCAGAGAACTTTAGTTTCCATTATAGACAATCATCAAACAAAGAAGAGGGACACGCTTACTAATAAGATTAAAACTTTATTGTTATAAATCTTTAGTATCTATTTTTTTTTTAATTTTTGAATTGTCATGTAACTTATTATATTAATAATTTTCTTTTTAATTGTCAAATAATATTAAATCTGTAGAAGCCATCCACCCCATTTTGAGGTGGAAAAGTGAAAAGAAATAAATAATAATATACAAAGAAAAAGTAGATGTGATAGAAAATGGAATGTGAATGGGTGGACACGATCATTCAATAAGATGTGCTCATGTAATTATTTGTACGTTGTAAAATGGGTTTAATCTAATCTATTTAATCTGCTACTCTAACTCACTCAGCAGGTTAGTGTAACATAATTTATAAGAAAAGAAATAATACAAGATTTAGTTTGGTCTAATCTACTATGAATTAGTGGTTAAATAGGTTAGTTCATTTAAATTTTAAATAATTAGAAAGATGTAACCATCTCAATAAACATAAAAATCTCAATAATATTAATTGATTATAATGACTATTTTGTAAACGTGACCATCTCTTATATAAAAGTAAGAGACAATTTGGATTAAGATGTCAAGTTCCGAAATCCACATTAATGTTTTAATTTTTATTATTATTATATAATATTAGTTGTGGATTGAATATAAATTTTAATTCATTATTTCTTTAATGTTATATATTTATAATATAAATTTAGTTTATTTCATGATTCATTTTAATATTTTTTTCATAATATGTTTTCTTATTTACTTTTTAGAAGATAGGAAATTATTTGTTTTTAAGTTTTTTTTAATTGTTATACTTATAGTAAACTTTTATTTTTATAAGATATTCAAATTTAAGATAATGAATGAGAAAGTTTAGATAAAGATTATTCTATTTTAAATAACAACAGATCGTATATTAATTCTTAGCTATTTAATTTTATAAGAATCAAAATTCACTATAACACTCAACACATGTTAAATATAATATATACACCAGATAGGAAATAATTACATATACAAGGAGAAGATGACTGATTGCATGAGTTAAACAGAATCATATTACCCTAATTCCATATAAAGATTCAAATTGAGATCAATAATCGAGTTGAAACACCTCATGCGAAATAATATATGAGCTCAAGTATTTATCACAATGATTCTTAGGATTGATGGTTATGTTGTTGTTATTTCATATTGGTTTATTTCTAAGTGATATAATATTATTGTATCTAATCATTTAAAAAGTATTTATTATTGCTAAATTTTGAATAATTGTGTCAATATCTAATTTTTATGGTTATAGTTTTTATTTTTATTGTAATATTATTTTATAATTTTGTGCTTTTATTATTATAAAATTAATTGATTTTTATTTCTTAATTTGTTGTTTTATATTTTTGGTACTTTTGTAAGTTTCAGGTCGGACATGCCTTCATTTATAGTATAATACTATTATTTTATTTATGTATTATGGTTAAAATTTTTTATACCTTTTCTGTTTGATTTTGAAAATTTATTTAATATATTTTAACAGAAAAAATTATATTTAACTATTTTTTCCTTATCTCTGTAGTTCATTTTTTTTCCGTTAATCTTACCGTTATATTTAAAATTATTTAGCAATTATTATACCGCGTTTGTATTAATATAATATAACTGTGTATAGGCATTTAAGTGTAGTGGATGGATTTTTTATAATATGGTACTGTTATTTATACTTTACTATTTTTAGTTTAATCAATATAATTTGTAAAGTATGATTTTTATGTATTTACGTTTTAAGTTTTAACGATCATAACATATCCTGTTTGTATTTTGTTTATTATTTAATAATATATTAGTTTAACCGTTCTTATTTCTTATAAGCTATTTGGTGCTAATAAGATTTTCTGAAGTTAATATATTGATATTACAACAAAAAGTAAGTGATTATAAATAATATTGATATTGATAGTGAATATAAATAATACTAATGAAATAAAGAATATAGACAATAAGGTGGAAATAAATAGTATGTAAATACATCAATCTTATTTTCTGAACATAGATGAAGTATTTGAACAGATACAGTCCAGTTATCAGAGAAACCATTCAAAGAACGTGGATTTTTTTTTTTTTAATATTTGAATCTAAGTTTACATACTCAGGGTTTAAATTACAAGTATATTGTAAACTTAATTTTCTGTTAAAAAAATTATTGACAAAACGACATTTCTGTAGAAAATGCTAATAAAAAGTATTTTTCCTTCATATTGTTCTTATAAAAATACAAATTGATATTACTACAAGTTAAAACAAAGTTTACTAGCTCGTTTTTTCGTGTAAAAAGTTTTTTGATGAACAAACAAACATGATAGCAATCTGAGTTTAATGAAAGAAGAAAGTTGAAAGTGACCTAACTAATATTGCTACATGCTCTTGGTTGTGTTGAGTGTGTACCTATTGTTTATGTTCTGCGCTCTCTTTGTAATTTATAATGCTGCATCACGTTTGTGTGGCTGCTGCACTAGTTGGAAAAAGTGTTTATATGTATAAAGTGACTTTGTTAAAGAACTATAAAACACTGGTTAAAGAATTAAAAGAGTTTTTTTATTAAAAATAATATAAGAGGTTGGGCACATAGAAATTAAGATATAAATTATACTCTATTTCATCAAATATATATCACTACTTAAAAAACAGACAGCTCTAGGATCAAGAAGACATGTATGTATGATACACATTACAATATTAGAGCACTTCATGGACTACTATGAAAAGGGAGGGGCAGAACAGATTGAATGGAAGAATAACAAAAAATTGAAGTCACTGTGACCTATGCTAGACTCTAATTGTAATCCCAAAACTTAACTCAGAACCACAAAATCTAACCTATATCTCCTGCTCAAGTGACAAAGTGGGACTATACGAGCTTTTGCATCAAATCCCTTGATGTCTCCAACTACAAATTTATAGATTGTGTACTGATATCTTCCTTCTACATTGCGTGGAATGCAATTAAAGCTGCAGGATACAATAATAAGTGTAAGATAAGATAAGATAATGCATAGTGGACGGAAGTATAAATAGTTATCGAGAATAGACCAAGATGCGAGCATAAGGGTGTTTAGGAAAAAAACGAAATTCAGTTGGTAAACACAACCAACATAATGCATGCATGTGAGCCAATACATAGTGTGGACAGACAAATTCAAACAGTAACCAAAATATCTAGATGTCAGCTTACGGGTGTTTAGGGCAAAAGTCAGTTGGTAAACACAGACAAAATAATGCAAGCATGTTTGGCAGTGTATAGTTTGTGTGGACAGACAAAACATCAAATAGTTGCAAACAATGGACCAAACAAAATTCCTCAATTACCAGAGTAGCAAGTTGTTAATAAGAAATTTCACTGCATGTATCGTCATATAATTATAAAGTACGTAGGAATACAGCAAAAACATACAACCATAACAACTACTCACCAATAAAACAAAGGAGAAAAAAAATCCAAACAGCTATTCGAACAGGCTGACTGTATTGCATTTGGTATTGAGATCTTTGAAGCTTTCTCCGAATAGCACCATACCATCCATAGAGTTGTTTGTTGTAGCATTCATCACAACTATCAAGGCCACTCTTGCCTTCCCAGCTTGCAGTGTTACTCTGTTTTCAGTGAAAGAAAAAAAAAAAATTACATATCAGTTATTCAACAAATGTATCAAAAACCACTCAAGCAAGTCATCATTATGAGAGACAACAAGTGCAGATTACACACCCTACTGAATTCAGCTGTTGCAAGTAGTGTACTATCAGTTTCTCTAAGATGATCCACTGCTTTCAGCTTCCTACAACCATTCCTAGGCCACTTCAACTTAGAGAGTGATTCCATGGAACCAAGAAATCCAGATAAACTGGGTGCCTTATTATGCATTGGACCAGAAGAACCACTTGAGGAACTCCACTGCTGTGCATCATCATGAACTGAAATTTTCCAAAAACCAATATCAGCACCAGCACTGGCTGCCCTGCGATGCCCATGTGATATCTCCCCCTTTGTTTCACCCCATCCAGATGAAACATGAAAATCCTTCGAACAATTAGTCACTGGTGGATCTTCAATGTCCCTGCTATTAATTTCTGGTTTTCCCGAAAGAAACAAAGCAAGCTCATCCTGTTCTCCTTTGTCTAAACGCAACCAAGGCAGAGATGCCTTGCCTACCGATTCACTAATGGAATGCTCAACTTTCATTATCTTATCCTCAATGGCAGTGATAAAATCTCGGTGCCTACTTCTCGCTTCATCACTTAAGATTTTGCCATAACTTGACTTCACTGCCCGTTCAAATTCCTCTAACTGCATTTTCCAACAAAGATGCAACAATCATATTCCCACTTCAACAACAAAATACTTCAAAGGAACTAGCTATTCTAGTGGACATTGAGTAGGAATTACCTGCCATTTGGCAGTGCCAAGTGCAATATGTAAATCTCTACACACTTCATCAGAGTTCCACATGCTGGACGCATCTTTTGTTGCGTGTATCCATATCCTATACGTAGATTCCATCCTTCAAACACAACCATAACAAATCAACTTAGAAATTTCAGTAATCGAGCTTCCCAACTCTTCCAATTCAGTGGAGTAGAAAAAGGAAAAATTAAGTACAGTTCTACTCCCATACCTAAATTAGTCTATTTATTTCCTCTTCAGCACAAAATAAATTACAAATTAAATAAAAGCGCAAAGCTAATTGGAACAAACTGAAGTAAATGGGTATACCTGTCTGCAGACTCTTGAACTTCTTCGGCGGCGTTGAAGAAAGGATCCTTTTCCCACCGGTCAAAACTCGACGCCATGAATAATTTTAGTTCGCTACAAATTTCGAATAATAACTGAAAAGAATTGAGAAAAAGTATGAATTCGGTGTATAAAACCCTAGGCGATGAAATCTCTGATGCAGTGACCAATTAATAAAATTGGTGTACGGGTGGGTCGTTAAATTAAACGCAGTGAAGACAGGAAAAGCAAAGAACGAGGGATCCGTGAGAACGGTTCTGATTCTTTGTTAGTTGAACGCGAATGAAGCGTGTCCAAGGTCAGTACTAAGGTTGTTCTCGTGACCTTCGTTAAATGTTTTTTTCGCCACTTTTTATTTATTTTATTATTTTTTGGATGCGGATAAGGAACGCGTAATAATGGTAATGTTTTTCCAACGTTGTGGTCAACAAAGTACTGCTTTTCTATTGCCACCAAACAATAAGTTACATAAATAAATTTTATGTAATTTTCTTTGTATAGAATAATTATCTACAGTGTTATTTCATTTCATTTTATTACCTAAGAATCACATACGGATTAAAATAATAATATGATCGAATTAATAAATGCGTTGCGAATTTAATAGTATATCATTTTTCTGTACAACAACAATAAATAATTGACAAACGCACAAAATAAAGAGTGGTTAGTGTGCGTGCGAATTAGATACGCGTGGCCCTTTCTTGACATGATATCAATCTATATATAAATGATAGTATATTATCTTATAGTTTTACGGTACATTATTTAGAAAGTATTATTAATTGAAAATTTAAATTTTGAAGCTATTTTTATTTAATTTTCATATCTGTGAAACAAAATATAAAAAAGACAAGGTGGAAAGATAATATATAAATAATTCATAGAGCCAGTAATCCATAATGATACATGCAGATGGGCCTTTACCTTCTTTTATGTACAATTATTATTGTTTTTACTACTATTATTATTATTGCATATAGCAAATGAGCCCTTTTTCTTGGGCCACACATTTTGCCTGGCCCATATCAAATCATGTCCAGCTGAACGCAATTGGACTGGCAACCCTATGCTTTCCATCCGTCCATTCCAAACGCGCAAAGCTACTGGTCCCAGACGGCATGGAAGTGTACGTAAACGACACCGTATAGCTTTTCTTCTCATACTCCTGCGCGAAACTCAGCGTCTCCGGTTCCACCACAATCTTCACCGTCGAATCCCCCGAGGGCACCACCGAAGCTTTATACGTTCCCGGAGCTCCCACGTTAGTCAAAACCCTAGAGTACTTCACAGTCTTCGGAGCATCCGAACCACCCCCAATCCCCGAAGCTGTCTCCAAAGCAACCGCAAACGACGGGTAGTTGAAATCCTCCACTCTGTACTCCCTCTTCGGGTCACACGTAAAGTCCCTCCTCGCAGCAAGCTTGATTTGAAACGACGAGTAGTTTAGCGCGCAGAAAAATCCCAGGTAGTCTTCCACGTTGGCATCGTACACGAGGCCAGGATCAAGGGCAGCCACGGGATCCACGTGTCCCGCACCATAATCAAACGGCGTCGCAGGTTGTCCAGTTGCAACATCTTGAATTGCTGCGCCGTTTTTGTAACTCGTGTACGATGTTGTCATGAGTGCGGATCTAATAGCCGCAGGGCTCCATTGAGGGTGCGCGCCTTTGAGAATCGCGGCTAAGCCACTGACGTGAGGGCATGACATGGAGGTTCCGGAAATAATGTTGAAACTGACGTGGCGGTCGTCAGCGGTCAACCCGGTCGGTCCCACCGCGCCGGTCCAACCGGCCAAAATGTTGACCCCTGGAGCTATTAAATCCGGTTTGAGAATCTTGGGCGTGAGAGCGTTGGGTCCTCTGGAGCTAAAAGCCGCCACAACCGGAGAAGGTTGAACCTCCAAATGGGTCCCTAAGAAAGAAATCTTAGCCGTGGGATTAGCAGAAGAAGAAGCGTAACTCTTCAGAATCTGGCTTGCTTTTTGGCCCAGCGATGCAGCAGGAAGAAGATGAGGATCAGTAACTAACTCTTCCCCATAAGCTTCATTGTTCGCCAAAATCATTCCAGCACCTCCCGCAAGCTTCACCTCCAAACCCTTTTCCACTCTCGGATTCCCCCCTCTCTCGCATATCACAATCTTCCCCGAAACCTTCTCAGGAATGAGAGAGTCTTGCAAGCAAAGATACCCAACAGAAGAGTTACTCGCGTTCCCGGCGTAAACCAGAGGTAGCGGAGAATCCGATAACGATTTACCGTTATAAAGCGATGCTCCGGCGTATGTTTTTCCATTTCCGAGGGTTATGGAAGCAGGGAAATCGCGGTCTAAAGTTCCCGCTCCCACTGTGGTTATCCACGGCGCCACGTTGGACAGCGTTGATGAACTGGGCCCACCGTTCCCTGCTGACATGGAAACTAAAATCCCGTGTGACGTGGCAGTGAAGGTACCAATCGCGATTATGTCTCTGTAATACTCCGTCAAGCTTCCCCCAATCGACATGGATAAAACGTTCACGCCGTCTTCTATGGCCTTGTCGATCCCCGCGGCTATGTCGGAAGAAAAACACCCACCCAGCCAGCACACTTTGTAAACCGCCACGCGCGCTTGCGCCGCCATTCCACGCGCCGTGCCTGACGCCAAACCGAAGAGGCTAGCTTCGGGAACCGCCGAACCTGCCGCTGTGGTGAGCGTGTGACTCCCATGCCCCTCGTCGTCTCTCGCTGACTTTGACTCCGTACTTAAGTCAACAGGTCCAAGAGCGGATTCGTAGCCTTTGGAGAAAAACCGCGCACCCACGAGTTTTCTGTTGCAGTGTGAGGAGTTCATGTTGTTGCCCACTTCGCACTCGCCTTTCCACGTGGCGGGCACCGGGCCCAGGCCCGTGTCGTCGAGGCTCTTGAGCTCGGGCCAGACGCCGGTGTCGAGGACTCCTATGATGACCTGGCTCTGTTGCTGGGAGGCGGGTAAGAGCGTGGTGCTTTTGTCGAGTCCGAGGAACTGCGGTGTTCTTGTGGTGTGGAGTTGGTATCGACGTTCTGGGGTGACTGAGAGGATTCCTGGTTGGTTGGCGAGTGTTTGTGCTTCTTGGGGTGTGAGCCTGGTGGAGAAGCCGTGGGCCACGTGTTTGTAGGTGTAGAGGATTTGTGCGGAGGCTGATACTGATTTGAGGGAGGAGTCGAACCAGTTGAGGTGGTCGGAGAAAGTTGAGGGCATGGTGGACTTGTCCATGTGGATTATGTATGTCTTTTCTTCTGCTTTCGTGTTGCTGCTGCTAAAGAGGGTTATCAGCAGCAGCAGAAGAAGAAGATTTAGCAGGGAGTTCAGAGTGAGCTGCTTCATTGCTCTGTTTGTGGTTGTTTTGCCCAGTTGTGGGATTGTGTTGGCTTTGATTCTGGGATTTCTGAGGTATTTATTGTCGCGTTCAAGATATGGGAACTGTGGAATTTGAGCATATGGATAGAGAGTGTTTCACTGCCATAAGAATATAGGACTTTATAAAAACAATAAGAAATTATTTTCTGGTACTTTATTAAATGGATATCCATCTTTTTTTGGTATCTCAATTTTACCTTTTTTTCTCTCATCCTAGACAACATACTTATTAAGAGCTGAAAAAATTGGTTAAGAAGATGCAAATCTTTTTGTAACTCTATTTTTAATCGTATAAGATGTTACATCTATCTTTTTGCTATGGTTTTTTTCCTTCTTTTTCTGAAGCACTGAAAATGGGTAGGTTGAAGGTCTATTATTCTCCATAATCTGTTGTTGGAATTTAGCGTTTATAGAAAAGTAACTGTTTTTTATAAAAAAAAAAAATTAAAAAAAAAAACTTAGTTTTTTCTTTATGAAGGTTATGTGTGTGTTCTATGAAAATGACTAGTTGAATTACTGTCATTCAGCACCAAAATGATCTTCCACAGGAAAAAATCTTTAACTGAGAGGGAAAAGAATTTTAACAACTAATTATGTCTCTTTTAGCAACTAATTACATTTTAAAATATACTTCAGATATACCTTTCAATTATTCTACCTGCATAACGTTTAAGTAGATTTTTTTAATAAAGGTTATGTATAAATATAAATTATATATCATTCAAATAATTTATAAAAACTAATATATGCTTGAAAAACTCTGAGGATTGCTTTGGAAGACATGTGAATCTATTCTCTCCAATACAAATCCAAACATGTTATTTTTAGTCTTATATTCCTTCTTTTGTTAAAGTATTAATAGGAATATAAGAGGGATGATGCGATATTGATTAGTCGAAACGAGTAAAAGAAAATTGTATAAAATATTAAAATATGAATTAAAAAACAAAAGGCTTTCCATTACATTTTATTTTATTCAAAAATATTTTATACCTTTATTTTTTTATTTATGTAAAAATCAACGTTATGTCACATTTATGTTAATTATTGGATAAATTTTCACACCATACACTTAACATTGAGATTTAAAGAACTGTAAAGACTAAATATTAAAAAAATTAATGAGATTAAAATATTACATGTCAACTAAAACATGGGGTTAAGATTACAATTAAGCAAAATTGTTTTGACCTCATACTTTTATTTTTTAGAATAATTAATCAATTATAATAAAATCACAGATATTATTTTTAATTGTATACAATTTAATTGTTATTCTCATTCTTTTTTATAACAAAATTGAATTCGAATTCATTGTAAAATTAATATTTCAGTCGAAATAAAATTTTTGAATTAATATATTAACCATTTAAGCCTAGTTTCTCAGTTAAGTATACTTGTTTTATGCATGTGTTATCTTGTACGTATGTTATCTTTTGTATCAAGTAAGTAATTTTTTTTATAAATAGTTTGATAACATTTTGGATAAACAGTCAAATTCCATTAGCTTGATATATTTCACAACTCATATTTCTCATCTAAAGCTGAAATTTTCTCACCTACCGGATAAGTATGGTTTAGTCGAGAAGTAAGAAAATATAATAAATGATTACTTCTGTTAATTATTGATTCGAGCACTCTCTTATGTATGGATGTTATATATTTTTTTTATCAAATCAATTAAGAAAATTATGATAAATAGTTCGATGACAATATGATAAATACTTCATAAGTCATATATCTGGCAGTGATTGACACTTAGCTATTTTGTTATTCAGTTGGCATGCTCACTTGGTGGATATTAATTATGGACAATGGTTAGCAATAATTCTAAACAATAATCTCACCTGTATATTCTTCTATTAAACTTTTGGACAAAAATCAAGACACAAGATTCTTCTTCTTTTCGACAGCTATGGTCACGTCCCTTTCATTTATTTAACTGGTGAAGGAGAGCGATAACAAGGATTAGGACAAACACTAATTATGTGATGTAAGCATTTTCTACTAATACTCCATTCATTTTACACACAAAAAGAAGCTTTCGATAAATATGTTAAAATAGCTTTTCTAATATCAAAATAAATTAATTCCCCCACACCAGATAGCCTTTAATTTATAGTAAACAATAGTCTTTATAGCACTTCTAGTTAAGAGTGGAAGCAAGTGACACACATTATCCTATCCAACAACTAAACTTATATAAAATTTAGTCTGGTGTGACTTATTAAATCTTATAAAACCACCATTGTGTATATACACACACGTCTACGTAATATATATATATATATATAGCATATCATAATATAAAAGAATAGTATAATTATTAAGTCTAGTTAGATTTACTTAGGTGAATAAAACTTTCAACTTTTTTTTTATAAACTTTCGTATAAAGTTATTGTAATAAGGATTCGACAAGTATTTGATTATAGTTAGGATGAACTTCTTAATACTCGAGTTGGCAATACGAAGATAATATATAAGATATAGGAAAATGATACTTTGACATTCCGATGTGGCATATGCTGTCCCGCGTGGCAATGAAAGAGAAAATGCAATTGTTTTTGGCTTACGTGGTTTACCTTTGTCTTTTTGCAAGGGTGATTTTTGTCATTTGTCTTCTAAAAATACAGGGCAATTTGAGAGGGAAAGCAGAACACACACATGTGTCTCAAGGGTGGAATGTCTAAGTGGTTAGCTCAGTTCAAATAAGTGGTTCGCTGTGTGTAATTTTGGAACACACACATGTGTCTTAGGGGTGGTAGGTCTAAGTGGTTAGCTCAGTTCACCTAAGTGGT
>Ga0099824_1003372_pt1 | contig 23362 bp, 22 predicted proteins | sample SiratrowhiteBW_FD_76837 | JGI IMG/M metagenome (GOLD analysis project Ga0099824, IMG submission 76837) | Root nodule microbial communities of legume samples collected from California, USA - Siratro white BW | ecosystem: Host-associated > Plants > Roots > Nodule | place: USA: California... | reverse complement strand
TATATATATATATATATATATAAAATAAGGACTCAACCAAATACTCCATACTCCACAGCATTCCCATGATTGCCATTAACCATATTTCCCATCAACATGCTGGTAGGATAAAAATGCAAGATTTCCATGAAAGTGGGAAAAATTTAAGCATAAAAACTAAACATTGCCTAACATTTCTATGAACCTTTTAAGCATCCAACACAATTATAACATTCTTAGAAATCTGGATTAATAGGAAATTATTGGTAGATAAATATAATTACTACAAATGAAAAAGAACTGCATACTACTAGATGTGTACAAAACCAACACAATCGTGACAAGAATCCTCATTAGCAATTGGAATCTTAACATTAACACACATTATCAATTAATAAAATACAAGGGGATAGAGTATTTTGTGTGTATGCCTATGCATCAAAGTGTTAACATTATATTAAGTTTATTGGTAGAGAGTATCTTTTATTGGCCAGTACTTATACATTGTACGATTATCCAAATTTTCAGATGCAATTTACATAAAATCTTTCAACATCACCCAAACTAACAATAACTTATAAATTAAAATCAACGTATCATAAATCTAAGTGAGTACCCTCTCCTTGAGAAGTTGCAGACAAATTGGATGAATTCACAATCACCTTGCCAAAATATCTTGACAGTATGAGTCTGGCAATATTCTCAGCTGCCACGGCACTTGTCTCCATGGTGCTAGCTGCATTTTCAAATGCATTAACGTAGTATAGATGCCTCCTGTCTAATATAAATGGTGCAAATACTTCTGGGGCGTGGTAATGAGGATATGCAGCCCAGTTTATTCGAATAGTCTCCTTCCTGACACTGCCAGTGATAGCAATCAACAAAATATTACAACCTGGTTCAATTTTTCTTTTCTCGTTTCTGTGGAAGGGAGGGAAACGGGACGACACTTGATAGAAAGCTCAACAGTTAATGCAAAGCTTACCAAGTAAATGTCAACATCAGGTTCGAAACCATGTGCCAACTTGCACCTTAGGACTAAATGATTGGGTTTGGGTTGTTGAAAAATAATCAATAGTTGAACACAGTTTATTTGTTACGTATGTGCACGTAATATTGAAAATTGATTTTGTTATCAAGAGATTAATTACTTTATCCTATAAAATAAGGTGCTCATTTTAGAGAAGCTGAATCCTAATGATTAGTCAGAACCACATTGTTATTATTACGGACTAGACCTCTTTTCCAACAGGGCAAGTTTGTAAAGAAGATTTTGGTATACAAACAGTAGTATAACTTCAGTGTCAAGGAACAGAGAATTAATTAACCAATAGCTGATACTATTACCTGAAGATGCTATCCAGTAATGTGTCTTCCATTGGTTGACGAGAGAATAATTTATAAGTGGATTCTTTTTCATTGTGCTTCTTGAGAACTGCAACGCACGAAAATGGAAGGCTGGGATCCTCTACGGTGCCCACAAGATCAGGAATTTTTGTCACAACCTTGAGACCAAAATATGCCTTGTGCACAATAAAGCAAATCCATCAGAAGTAACACCAACCGTCAAAAAAGGAGAATATATAGAAGACTGACAAATACTGATGTCAGCAATTTTATGACTCAAGTCTCAAAATACTCACAGGGTTCAGAAGGCCCCTGACAATAGTTGTATATGTGTGCTGCAATTTTCTCTCAGGAATTGAAATTGGGGGAATAAATTGAATATCTAACTCATCTAATGGAGTAGCAACCACAGCAACTTCACATTTATAACTGTTTCCTTTTGTTGAGTTGAGTTCATAAAAATCTCCAAAATCAGCAACAGATTTTATTTCTTCGTGCAGGTGTAGTGCAACATCTGACCGATTAATCAGTCCAGCAGCCATTTGCCAGTTACCTCCTTCGACAGACCATAATCCTCCACCTGATCCTGCGAGAGAAACTGCCCCTCCCAACCCACTCATGGAGACACTCTGGCCATAATTAATACGTGTGATGACCTGCATAAATAAAAACAGCAGAAGTCCATCTTCGGATCAGTTACTTTAAATCTCAGACATTGATCTATCATATAGGTGGAAGATCTTTACTGAGTTGTGTCATAAATGTACACAAAAAAACAGTTTTGTAATTCTGTAACAGTGAAACAATGAAAATCCCTTCATAAAAAGCACCACCAGTCCACCAGAATGGCTGCTAGCAAATCATAACCAAAATAGTGCGATCATTGCACTCAGCAGAATCACCAAAACATTAATATTGATTGAGATATACATTTGAAAGGATAGAAAGAATTCTTACAGTGACAAGTTCGTTGATCAACAAGTTAGATAACCCAGCATCCACCAATTCATCATGCAAAGTCCTTGTAGTAAGATTATACAGACCAGCCCATTGCAGCATCTCATCCACAGTCTCAAAAATAGGTCTCGAACTAGTCTCCTCATAGTACTTTAAGAATCTCTCAACAGCGCTCTAAATTAAATAAAGCTTCGTCAGAAAACAATACAGTTATATGAATAACTCTATTCTCTCGCCCACCCCACCCCACTTTCATTAACTAAACCTTTTTGCACCGTTGGTTAATTACAGGTAATTTATTATTAAGAAAGAGTTTAATTTGTTCTACAAAATAAATAATTTTATGTAAAAACATTTTCTAATAGTGTGTGCACTGTAGAAATGAAATTCAAGTCTTTCTTCACAAGTTCAGCTTGTGTTGCCAAGTGAGTACTCGTGTGTGTGTGATTGTATTATTCCTCAACAAATCAGATCTTTATTTGATGAGTATGTAAATTAAGAACTAAAAACGAATTATTTGAACTCATAAAATCTGTATCTATAGTTGTAAACGAGTTCTCCTTTGACAAAGATTCATTTAGTAAGTAATTAATTAACTGAGTAATTTACTCAACCACCTAGCAAGTGTAACGGTCAAATAGTTGAAATACCTGAACGAAGTTTTGCATCTTAAAGAGCGAGAAGCCGTAGCGAAGAAACAACCGAGAGGAATTAAAGAGCGATAAGAGAGTTTCCACAAATGGGAGTTTAAGAAGCTTATTGATGAGAGGAACATCGGAACTAAGCGTAGCGGTTTTGAAAACGAACTCTTTCCCATTCCAAATGCCGAGAGAGAGGGAATCGGAACCAGGCTCTTTGACCTTCAGGTTCAGAATCTTCACGTAATCCACTGTGTGCAGGTTCTTAGGATGCAGAATGGAGGCTCCGGCCTCGAAGGTCTCGCCCGCCAACGTAACGGTGGCTATGCGGCCCCCGACGACGCCGTTGCGCTCGAACACTCGGATATTGGTGGCGGGAGTGGACTGCGGGGAGTACTTGCGGAGGAAATGGGCGACGGAGGAGCCGCCGATGCCGGCGCCGACGATGCAGACGGTTGATGACGGTGGCGGAGGTTCATCGGAGAGTGGTTGAGCTTGAGAGAGTGCGAGGAAGGTCAACAGGAAAGGCAGTGTGAGAGACATCTTCTACAATTCTCGGTTGTCATAGATTCACTGCGAGCTCTTCTGTTTTATTTTGAATCAAATAATAAAAAATATATATATTCACAATCTAGAAGTCTTCATACTTCCATTATTTTTATTAAAATTTCTTTTATATGACAGTTTAATCAGAATATAATTTTAATAATATTTTTTCAACCCAAATACTGCTACTGATTTTTATAACCAAAGAAGAATTAAATGAGCTTGTAGTATTCATAAAATATGTTATGTATGGAAAATCAATTAGTCGTTTATTAATTAATTTAAGTATTTTCTTAGATTTTAATTATTTATTTCAATTTTGTAATTAATATTTATTCTATTATTTTTTTAAATATTTTATATAGTTAGACTAAAAAGAATTTAACATTATAAATTGAATTGATTAAGATGAAAATTATAAAACATAAATTTAGTAATTTAAATTGAAAAATAAAATTTAAATAAAATAACTTGTCTAAATAAAAAATTATATAATTTTGAAAAAAATAGAAACACTAAAAGTTCTAATAAAAAAATAATTATTTTAAAAAATATAAAATCAAAATTACATAATAATACATTTTGCTTAAAAAAAAATTTATATAATAAAATTTGTATAGTATATTATTTTCTATTTACTAAATATTATGTTAATTAGTTTACCAAATACTTGTAATCAACATCCTAGTTGAGAGGGTTTGATTCTCATGGTGTTAAACTGTCCATGAAGACAAACTACAGTGTACATTGGGACTAGTTAACATTAGTTTTCGAATTATTTGACAAAAAAATTATTTTGAAAAGAACGTTTTGAAATAGAATCTAGATGGGAAAGTTTATTTTATAATGATTAATATTATTTAGGAAGTATTTCACAATATTAATTTAGAACAGTTAAAAAGTAATTTTGAATTATACATTATTATTATCGGGAATAAAGTAGGTTATCATAATGATATAAGTCTTACCTTTGAAGATTCTCTCTTATTTATTATTGCGTCTTGTTACTATTCATTTGAACACATTATTATTATTTCATTTAAGCTTAACATTATATAGATATTTTTAAATTGTTATAGTTGTTTATTAATTATTATTTAATTAGTTACCATTTAACCCTTCTTGTGGTTAGGGTTTTAACACTTCATATTCGATCTTTCAGATAAACAAGTTAGTTTCAAAACTGACCTTCTTCATGTCGATTTATCTCTTACTTTTAGATAATAATTTTATATAACGGTACAGAGGCCCAAGGGCTGAGAGGCCCAAGGGCTGAGAGGCCCAAGGGCTGAGAGGCCCAAGGACTGAGAGACCCAAAGACTGAGTAAACGAGATGCCACGTTGAGAATAATGAAAAAATTGAGGGGTGGCATAGAGTACCATGAGATTTTTTGTTTTGAATTTAATTACACTTTTTTTCCCAACATTAATAATGTGTTAAAGGGGTCACATCTAAATCAAGCGATCGCTAGATCTACTTTATTTTGACATATGAGATGAGAGTGGTGACTCAGGTCCTTTTATTTTCAACGCTTATAAATAGTGTCACTTTTAGTCATGGAGCACCACATTTCTTCTTCACATAAAAAAAAAAACCTAGTCTTTTAAGTTGTCTTTAACCAGAGTGAATAGGTATTTTCAACTTTTCTCTTCTCGGTCAATATGTCTAATACTTCTAGTTTTGAGGAATTTTCGGGGTCGCCCAATGAGGAATCAGTTGATAAAACATGTGGCCTCACCTGGGCAAGTTCAGAGGAAAGTTTTGTAGAAGTTATTTCTCTTCTTTCAAACGCTGTAGCAGCCGAGGTTACAGAGCAGAAAAAGTCATCTTTAAGTTCGGGATATGAGTGGGTACACTATGAGGTTAGAGAAAAATTTTCAAATTTTCAATGTTGCGATGACCTGTTAAATTTTGCAAGATCTGCTACCATTTTGGAAAACTGTGAAGTGGATGATGTTATAAATACAATGTTGTGAACCTAATGAAAATGTTTGTCATGGTCGAGAATGCTCTAAAGATGATTTTTTTCTATTTTTATTCATACGTTATTATTGACTCCCATGTCACGTTTTCTTTGGATGGAATGATAATGGACGTTGATAAGTGCCTTTAATACTCAACTAAATAATACTCTCCTAAATCCCTCTTAGCAAGAATCTCACAATTAAGAAATTTAGAAGTCACGGAGGATCTCCTTTTCACTGAATGATAATTAATTTCTCATGAAGCTTCAGTGTTGAGTGACACATATAAAACAAAGCTACAACTGAAAATATGTAACTAACATGTAATGAAACTATTTCTATGTAATACGGACCTAACTGACACGTACTGGACCTATATTTATGCAATATGGACCTATTTCTATGCAACTTACAAATAAAGACCAATTTTAATAATAAAGAAATAAAATAAAGTAATAAACTTAATAATTAACAAGAGACTTGGTCAATATTCTTGCGTCTGTGATATTTTCAAGAAGTCATATCAATACTTCTTCCTTGGAAAGTCAACTTGTCCTCAAGTTGAAAGTCTGGAAATTGCTACACGAGTAGGTCGTAGTCTTCCTAACTAGATGCTTCCTCAGGTTAAGCCTTCCATTGCAAAAAAAGCTCCAAGTGAGGTCCCTTCCAGCGATGAGACAATACTTTTGCTGGTTCTAGGAGTAGTTCAAATTTATCAGAAATAGGTAATGCAGGAGGGGAAATTGGAACCTTGACTTCGTGTGCCTGACGAAGCAAAGAAACATGAAAGATTGGATGAATCTTGGCTATGGGTGGCAATTCAAGCTCATATGCAACTGTCTCAATCTTTTTAAGGACTTTATAAGGGCCAAAGAAGCGTGGAGATAGTTTAGAAAACTTTCTGTGTGATAGTGATTGTTGTCTAAACGGTTGTATGCGCAGAAATACAACATCTCCTACTTCGAATGACAGCTTTCGGCGATGTTGATCTGTGTATGACTTCATCCTATTTTGGGCCTTTTGTAGATTTTCCTTAAGCAAGCGTATCATATCATCTCTTGTTTCCAGCTATTTGGCAAGTTCCATAATTTGGGTTTCTCCCATAACAAAGGGATGAAGGGGAGGAGGATCCCTACCATAAACCACGTTGAAGGGAGTGGTGTTAGTTGATGTATGATACCCTGTATTAAAAGAGTATTCCGCCCAGCACAAGAACTTACTCCAACTTTGAGGTTGCTCATGTGCAAAGCATCATAAGTAAGCTTCAAGATAACAATTGACTACCTTGGTTTGACCATCCGTTTGGGGTTGATAACAGGTACTCATCCTCAAGCAGGTTTGGCTTAATTTAAACAATTCTTGCCAAAATGCACTTAGGAAAAGTGGATCTCGGTCAGAGATGATGGATCTTGGCATCCCATGGAGGCGAACTATCTCTTCACAGAAACAAATAGCAACAGTTTTAGCAGTATAAGGGTGATATAAGGGAATGAAATGACAATATTTGCTGAGTCTCTCCACCACTACTAATATAGTATCAGAATGTCTAGATTTAGGCAATCCCACAATAAAGTTTAAAGATATATCCTCCCATATTTGTGTGGGGATTGGTATAGGTTGCAACAGGCCAGCAGGTGAGAGGGTCTCATATTTATTCTTTTGACACGTTAAACATTGCTGAATGAAAGTTTTGACATCAGCTTTCATCTGGGACCAATAAATAGTACCTGATAGTCGTTTTAACATTTTCAGAAAATTGTTCCCTGCAAAAGGGGTAAGGTGCGCTTCTTCAAGTAACTTGGCGCAGAGTGGTGAACTTTGTGGAATCACAAGTCGCCCTTTGTAATAAAGCCGATGATTAACTAGGGAATAACCTGGTTTAGAGTGAGAGTTTTCCTTCAAAGCAGCAATGATTGGTGCTGTAAGTTGATCCTCCAGTAATGCTTCTTCTAAATTCAAAAAATCCAAGAGTAAGGGCACCACCAAGTGGAGGAAATCAGTGTGTTGTGGTCTTCGAAACAAAGCATCGGCCCCAAAATTCTCTTTTCCAATTTTGTAAACAATGCTAAAGTCGAACGGGAGGAGTTTGAGGATGAGGCGTTGCTGATTGTTGGTGAGTGTCTTTTGATCAAAAACAAGTTCTTGGGCTATTATGATTGGTCCTAACTGTAAAATGATGGCCCAACAAGTAATGTCGCCACTTTTGCACTGCTAACACCAATGCTAACAGCTCACGATCGTATGCGGATTTGTACCTGTTAGAAAATGAAAATCCCTTGCTGTAGAAAGCAATGGGATGACCCTGTTGCAAAAGAATCGCACCTACACCCTCTATCGAGGCATCACATTCAATAATAAATTCAGAATTGAAATCTGGAAGTTTTAATACAGGGGCTGAAATTAACGCCACCTTAAGCTTTTCAAAAGCTTTTTAAGCAAACAAAGACCAACTAAAAGCATTTTTCTTGGTAAGATCAATTAAGGGACTAGCAATCATACCATAATCTTTAACGAACCGTCTATAATAACCTGTAAGACCAAGAAAACTTCTAAGTTCTGTCACATTACTGGATACCGGCCATTCCTTCACTGCACTGATTTTCTCATAGTCTGTCTTTACCCCTTGAGTTGAGACACGGTGACCTAAGAATGACACGCGAGGCTGCCCAAATGAACATTTTTTGAAGTTTGCATAGTATGAGTGTTGTTGTAGGGTTTTAAACACAGTGCAGAGGTGAGTTTCACCATAATATCATCGAAGAAAATAAGTACGAATTTTCTCAAGTGAGGCCTAAGCATATCATTCTTGGCAGCTTGGAACGTTGCTGGGGCATTTGTAAGGCCAAAGGGCATCACCACCTATTCGTAATGCCCGCTATGAGTTCTGAAAGCTGTTTTGGGGATGCCAGAATCCAAGACCCTGATTTGGTGATAACCCGAATGTAAGTCGATTTTGAAAATATAAGCAACACCAAATAATTCATTAAGTAGTTCATCAATATTAGGAATATGATACTTATCGGGTGTGGTGATCTTATTGAGGGCCCTATAATCGACACACATACGCCATGAATTGTCTTTCTTTTTCACCAACAACATCGGGCTTGCAAATGGGCTAGAGCTAGACCGAATGAACCCTTTTTTAAGAAGGTCTTCTACTTGTCTCTCAATCTCATTTTTCTGGAAATACGGATATCGGTATGGTCTCAAATTTGGTGGTGGGGCACCTGGTAGGAGTGAAATGGCATGATACTGCTCTCGGAAGGGTGGTAGCTCTATTGGTTCATCAAAAACAGCATCAAATTCCATCAATAATTCTTCTAATTTTAAAGAACCGCTACTGGTATATCCTAACTTCAGCTCGTGAGATAACATGAAATGTATGCAAATTTTATGGCGCTTTGATTTGGGTATTCCTTACAACTTATACCATTTCCCGTCAACCCAGAAAATCAAGAACATTTCATTCCAATTGGCTTGAATAGTATTCAGTGATGCCAACCACTTAATTCCTAAAACCAAATCGGACCCAACTAAGGAAAAAGGGTAAAAGTCTTGTGTGATACTCAAACCTGGGAGTTGTACCTCTACGTCTTTACAAATGTGGCTGCAACGAACAAAACTGCATCTCCAATTTGAATACCGAAGGTGGAGACAACAGAGGTAGGCAGATTCAATTCATGCACCAAAGATTCAGATATGAAATTATACGTCGAGCCACTGTCTACCAATAACAGAACATCTAGAGACAATAAAACCACTGAGTTTCATAGTGGTTGACGTGGGTTTCCCTAAAATAGCATTAAAAGAGATTTCGGCTTCCTCCGGTAGTTCTAGTCCGGTTCATCAACTGGTTCTGATGTTTCCGGCATCGGGTTCCCTGCCTCATCAATCTCCATGAGGGAAAATTTTCCTACACAACGGTGGCCAGGTCGAAATTGCTCCCCACAATGGAAGCATAAGCCTTTTTCTCGTCGGTGTTGCCTTACTGACTCTGTGGTTGTAGCAGAATACGTGACTGAAGAAGGCAATGTCGAGCTGTAGGAGTGTACAGTTGAAGGTAATGTGTGTATTGATCCAGATGAAGTCACTGTGTTTCCCTTTTGGTCATGATTTGAATAGGCTTGATGATAGAGGGGGTTGCTGCGAATTGGGCCATACAAAGAACTGGGTTTTGGCTCTTTAGTGGATATCAATTTCTTTTCAAACTCAAGGGCAAGGCTAGCGGCTCTATAGACCGTCTTAGGCTTGTGGATGCGTACATCAGAACGTAGCTCCTCCTTAAGCCCGTTTAGGAATACCCGAAGAAGACAATGCTCTGGCCACCCTTCTACTCGAGCTGTTTGTCTGGCGAACTCCAGACGATATTCATGCACGGAACCTGTTTGTTTGATGCTGCATAAATGTTCATTTGGATTTTGGTATTCTGGAGGTCCATAGTGTTCTTGTAATGCCTTGACCAAATCATCCCAATAGAGCAATGTACATTCTGCATTCATCCAAGAAAACAAATCCAGAGCATCTCCTTCAAGGTACACAGAGGCTATGTCAACTTTATCATCTTCTGGAATATCATAATATCGAAAATATTTTTCTACTTTGAGAACCCAGCCTCTAGGGTCACCACCACTGAATTTAGGAAATTCAATCTTAGCGTGAGGTGGTCTCTGACCTCGCCTAGATGATTCCGAGTCATCCTTACTGTCATAAGCCCAGTTACGATGCCTTCCTCTCCTTCTGTTGCTATGAGAAAACTGACTTTCAAGGGCAGATACATTCTCCTTCAAAATGTCCAGAACTTCAAGATGCAAAGCAATGGCTGCCAATAGGTCATTTCTAAGAGGATTATCCTTTGGTTCTTGGTTAGCATGGGAAGAGCGTGTGGTCACCATCTTGGTCAGAACGAGGCTCTAGCACGAATTTGATAAGTGCCTCTAATACTCAACTAAATAATACTCTCCTAGATCATTCTTAGCAAGAATCTCACAATTAAGAAATTTAGAAACCACGGAGGATCTCCTTTTCACTGAATGATAATTAATTTCTCATGAAGCTTTTCAGTGTTGAGTGACACATATATAAAACAAATCTACAACTGAAAATATGTAACTGACACGTAGTGAACCTATTTCTATGCAATATGGACCTAACTGACACGTACTGAACCTATATTTATGCAATATGGACCTTTTTCTATACAACTTACAGATAAAGACCAATTTTAATAATAAAGAAATAAAATAAAGTAATGAACTTAATAATTAACAAGAGACTTGGTCAACATTCTTGCGCCTGTGATATTTTCGAGTGGTCATATCAGACGTGCTTCGAATACTAAATATTGCGGACACCCAACTTCATCCCAATGGTTGGGCGGCAATTCAAGCATTTCAGTTAGCATGCAAAATGCTTAACCTAAAAGCAACTGCTCAAAATTTCCTATATTTTTATAGCACTTGTTCTGGGAGTAGGGTGACCTGGGTGTCGCTAGTCAGTCAACAGAAGAGATGTGTCTTAGCTCCATACACATCGTCTTATAAGCATTTTAAAGAAGGATTCTTTTGAGTTGGGATTGAAGAGGGGGGAAGAAAATATTTTTATTAGGGGAAACCCCGAGATTTCCATTATATTGAACTAACAACCCAACAAAAGTAAGCTCTTGGTCGAAGGCCATGATGTCAAAGGAGGAGAGAAGAACTATCTCAGCCTTAGAAGGGTTGTCGAGGAAGTTGCCGACCAAAAAACTCCTCGACTTATACTCGTCATTGCGTCAATTGGACGAGTTTAATGGTAAGGTTTAGTTTATTATTTAATATTGAAGATGTTTAATTTTGCTGAATTTTCTTTTGTTGTTATAGAGTTGATGGCATCCACTACTCGGAAAGGTCGAGACTTCTTTAGGATGTTAAGGGAGAGCAAGTTGGATTTTGATGATGAAGCTCAGTCAAAGCAAACCAACATTGCTCAATCAAATATCACTATGACCTAATATCAAGCAATCCCAGAAGGAAAAATTGACCGAGTTTGAGGCTGACATAAAAAGGTTTAAGGAAGAGAATGCGGGGTTGAAAACCGACCTTCACAACATGACTCTCTCTTATCATGGAGAGCAGCTAAGAAATGTTGAGTTGAAGAAGAAGGTTGAGGGAAACAAAAAAAAAAAGAGATTGAGGATCCAAAGAAGGATATGCGCCGCCTGAAATGGTATATTTTGGAACAACATGAATTCAGTTTCACCAAGGCATTAAACCAAGCTGCATTCTTCTATAAGATATCGGCAGATGACGAGACATAGGTAAAGATTTTTACAAGGGTGAACTCGTGCCAATTAGCGAAATTCCTATAGAAGAATCTAATGATGCCACAAGTGTGCGAGAAACTAGTTCTTCCCATACAAGTCCGCCTAGGGAGAGTACTATTCCGTCAAAAGAACCTGTGGAGATAGTCGAGTAACCTATTTGTTTGTATTCTATGTTTTGATAGGGTTTCTCTTAGGTTTCCCCCTTTTTTATTGAATACGAATAGTAGATTAGATGACTGTAGAACACTATTGCATCTATAAATCTACTTGTTTTGCTTCAACTCATAGTTACGTACTCTTTGGATTTTCTTTGACGATTTGGTTTTCATTTTCTTGTCTCAACGTTTTGAATTTATCATGTCATTAGTATTCCTAATTTATTTGGTTGTACAAAATTAAGTTCGTTGAAAAAGTTTTCCCTTTTAAAAATAGAATATTGTAAATTTGTTTATCTCATCAAATCAAGATATATACATTTTCGGATAAATTCATGAAGTATGTACTTCTAAAAGAGACATGCGTACCTATAAGGGATTCTTAAAGAGCAAAATCTTAAACTATGATAGGAATACTCAAAAGGGATTCGTAAAGAACGTGTTCCAAAACGAGATAGGGGTACTTGGAAGGGGTTCATGAAGAACGTACTCCAAATCGAGATGTATATACTCGGAAGGAGTTCATAAAGAACTCACTCCAAACCGAGATATATGTACTCGGAAGGGGTTCATAAATAACTCACTCCAAACCAAGATATATATACACGAAAGGGGTTCATAAAGAACTTACTCCAAACCGAGATAGGTGTACTCAGATGGGGTTCATAACGAACGCACTCCAACTCGAGATATATGGTAATCGGTAGGGGTTAATAAAGAACTCACTCCTGAACTGAGTATAAATAGTAGTCGATAGGGGTTCATGAAGAGCTCACTCCTGACCGAGTATAAATAGTGAATTAACTTGAAATACTGATTTTATTTATTCAACAGATTTACATTAGCTATAGTAGAACTTCAGACGGGTTGAGTTCCAAGTTCTAAGGATCATCTCTCCTGTTAACCATTGAAGGCGATATGCTCCATTGCCCAAGCTTTCTCAAATCTTGAAAGGTCCTTCCCAATTAGGGGTCAGTTTCTCCTCTGAGGGATTTTTCCTTGTCTCTCCAGATATCCACCGAGCATTATATCTTCGGATTGCCCTTTATTTGCAAATTATTTCTCTCAAGTAAGTTTTATCTTGTAATTCTTCTATCAGATCCAGTTTGGTTATTAGATTAGCATTATGGATGTCTGTCTTCCAACCGTCTTCTAATTGACGGTTCACACACCTTGACAGCCAACATGGCATCAGTGCCATAAGTAAGGTTATAAGGAGACACCCCAATAGTGGATTAGGGTGTGCATCTATAGGCCCATAAGATCTCAGGCAATTCCTCTAGCCATCTTCCCTTGGCTTTCCCAACTCTCTCCTTCATTTCATTGATAATTACTTTATTTGCAGTTTTTGCTTGCCCATTTGTTTGTGGGTGTTCAACAAAACTAGTCAAGTGCTTAATACTGAGCTCGTCACAAAATTCCTTTAACTACCTATCAGTAACCTGTCTACCATTATCTGTCACTATGGCATGGGTAGATCGAACATGCATACAATTTTTCAGATGAAACACTTAATCTATTGAGATGTAATTCTTATCAGTGGTTCTGCCTCGATCTAAAAGCTGGTGGGAATGGTCTAATGATATTCATTCCCCACATGGCAAAAGGCTATGGATAAATGATGTTTTTCAACTGTAAAGATGGAATGTGGATGAGAGGGTTGTGCTCCTGACAACTCTTGCATCATTTTACAAATTTAGCACAATCAATTTTCAAGGTCAACCAATAATAACCGGATTTGAGACTCGAATTGACATAGATTCAATGTCCTAAATGGAAACCACATACACCAAGATGATTTTAGTTTATGATATACTCGGCTTGTTCTCTAGAAACACACTTCAGTAGTGGAAGTGAATACCCACGTTTATATAGATCAAGGTCGCGAGAAGCTTTCTTGACTAAGTGTTTGTTAAGTCAAATAGAATCATCTGACTGTGTTGTCAAATATTTTATGATGGGTTGCATCCAACTTGACTCTTGGATCTCAGTCACCTGAAATATCTCATTCTCAAAGCATGGTCGGTATAACACATGACGGATGATAGAATCATAATTGGGTCTCTTGTCATTCGCTAACTTATATAGTGCATCGGCCCAAGTATTTTGTTCGTGAGAGACGTGCTCTAAAACAATATCATCAAAGCTCTTCAATTTGTTCTTAAGTTCTTATTAATACTTGAGTAATAACGATTCTTTAACTTTGAACTCTCCTTTAATCTGTCCTACAATTAATTGAGAATTTGTCTTGCACATTACTCTCTTGGCTCCCATGTCTTCAATTAAATGAAAGCCAACTATAAGGGTTTCGTATTCAGTTTGACTATTAGAAGTTTTAAACTTAAGAATGAGAGATTGCTCAACTTTGACATCTCCAGGTCCTTCTAAGACTATACCAGCTCCACTCCCCTTCTTGTTGGATGAATCGTCCACTACAAAGTCCATCTTTCACCATCGCAAAAGTCATTTTGTAGCTCAAAAACAAAGCCTGCTAAGCATTGGGATTTAATTCTCCCTCTCAGTTCGTAGAGTAAACCGAATTCAAAGAGTTCAACAGACCATGCTATCATTCTTCCAGCAAGCTCGGGTTTTTTGAGTATTTTAGATATTGGATAGCTAGTTTTGACCACCACTTGATGACTTTGGAAATAGGGTCGTAACCGTCTCGCCGCACAAATCAAGGGCAAAATGACCTTCTCAACCATTTGATATCTTGTTTTAGCTCCATGAAGAACTCGTCTGGAAAAATAAACCGGTTGTTAACCATCACCTTCTTGAACGAGAGCAACTTCAACAGCATCCTTAGATACCGAGATATATAACAACAATCTTTTATCAGGTTTTGTTTTTTTTACAACGGGAGGGCTTGCCAGAAAATTTTTCAAATCACTGAAAGCTTCTTCACACTTTTCATTACACTCAAAATTCTTGGACTTACTTTATCAATTTCACAGTCGGCCTTATCTTCTTGGCCACTTTAGGAAGGAACCTGTATAGTGTTGTCAGTCTACCCATTAAACGTTGGACTTCTTTCACATTATCTGGGCTTCTCATGTTTATAATGGATTGACATTTATCAGGGTTTGCTTCAATTCCTTTAGATGTCAGTATAAATCTAAAAAATTTCCTCCCTTCTACTCTGAAGGTGCACTTCTCTAGGTTTAATTTCACTCAGTACTAGCGTAACTGCTCAAAGACCTCGGTTAAATCAGTCACATGTTGTTCAATGGTATCATATTTGACTAACATATCATCAATGTATACCTCCACATTTCTACCAATTTGATCTCAAAAAATGGTATTCATAAGTCGTTGATATGTCGCACCATCATTTTTTAAGTCGAAAGGCATAACATTGTAGCAGTAATTAGCAGAATTAGTTATAAAAGCAGTTTTGCTGTGGTTAGGTGGGTACATTGGGATCTGATTATATCCTGAATAAGCATCCAAAAAATTGAGTATATGATGACCTAAAGATCCATCCACTAGTCAATCAATGATGGGAAGGAGTTAAGCTTATCTATGACGCACTTTATTCATATCAGTGTAATCAACACACATTCTCCATTTACCATTTGTTTTCTTAACTAGAACGACATTTGCTAACCAAGTTGTATAACGGACCTCTTGGATGAATTTGGCCTTTAGCAATTTGTCTACCTCCATCTCAGTAACTATTCTCCTTTCTTCTCTCATTTTCCTCTTTTTTTTGAGCAACAGGTGAACATCCTTGTATACTACTAGCCTATGACAGGCTACTCGTGGATCAACTCCAGTCATATCAACGACTGTCTAAGAAAACGTGTCAAGGTTTTGTTTCAGTATTTGCACCATTTTATCTTTCAAGTCTTTGCTCATAAGCTCTCCCACCTTTACTACTTGAGTTTCTTCTCCAATCCAACATAATGTAGTTGGTTCTTTAGACTAGATACGATCTCCTTCATAAACTCTGGGTTCCAAGTCAAGTACAGCCACTAAGTTTTCTTTTTTATTTTTGCAAATCACTCGCTCTGGTTGTGGCTTCAAGCTAGCTATATAACATTCTCTACTTGTCTTTTGGTCTCCATACATGGTAATCACTTTTCCATCATCCGAAGAAAACTTCATTGCTAAATGTGCGGTTGATACAATGGCTCTTATAGCCTCCTAATAGGGTCTTCCAAGTAGCACATTATATGAGGTGTCAGCCTCAACTATCAAGTAGTGTATCCCTATAGCCTTGCTCTCTTCCTTTCCAATGAACCGAGTTTTCAATTCGACATACCCTTTCACATCAACTCTTTCTCCAAAGAAACCAACTATCTGGTCATGATACTGTTTTAGGAGGTCGTCTGAGAAGCCCAAATGCTTGTATGTCTTCCAATATAGAATATCCACTGAGCTACCTTGATCAATTAAAGTTTCCATGACTACATAATCAGATATATCAACTGTAATCACCATGGAATCATCCTGATCTGGATCAATAGTTTGAAAATCTTCATTAGTAAAAGTAATATTTGGCACGAAACGTAGAGGTTTATTCAATATATTGGTCACGGATTTCACCACTCTGAGATGTTTTTTCCTTGACGTAGCTAAGCTTCCTCCACTGGCAAAGCTTCTAGCTATGGTATTAATGATTCCTCTCAATGGTGGATCTTGCCCTCGGTTTTGATCTCGACTTTCCATTCTCTTTCACTTTTCTGAACTTTTGTATCTCTTATCTCGATCACGCTTCTCAAGATGTCTTCATACAAATTGCTTGAGGTGTCCAGTCTAATGAGTTCTTCTATTTTTTTTTCAAGGCCACGCATTCCTCGGTTACATGTCCATAATTACCATGATACCTGCAATAGTTATTTGGATCTGCATTTGGAGGAGTAGGAATCTTTTTCGGCGGTTGCGACAGGTTGGTGCTGAGGGCTTCTTGAAGAATTCTAGATCGTTCTGCAGTCAGATGTGCATATTTTTCAAATCGAGGCTCCTTAAATATACATTTCTAGGCTTCTGGTTGTGCTTTGCAAACCGATTTCGATCAACTTGATTGTCTGTCGTTAGCTTTTGGGACATTTCATCTTGAATTTGTTTTCTGAATTCTTTCAATTCTTCTAACTCTATATATTTAGTAGCTCTTCTTCGTAGCTCATCCGGGTTGGCAGTTTTCTTTTTACACAAACTATCAGAAAAATGCCCTGGTTTTAAGGTTGTGACCGTGTGATGTAAGGCTACTTCTGGGCTCAAATTCTTGATCTTCAACATCATTTTGCCAAATTGCTCCATGAAAGTTTGTAATGTCTCATTCTTCTCTTGTTTTACGTTCACCAACGCTAGAGATGTTAATTGATGAGGTCAACTGGTGGCAAATTATGCTTCAAATTTGGAGGTGAGCGTCAGAAAACAATCTATTGCTAGTAAACCAACTTAACGCAACACCTTTCAACGAGATAGGAAACACTCGACAATCAAGCTTACATAAACCAACTTGTGTGGTATACATATCTAAGTGCTCATCGAGATAAGTGGATCCATCACATAGCTCGAATGAAGGATTCTTCCAATTAGGTGGGAGAGCTAACTCCATTAATTCATTAGTAAAGGGATGACGTCGGGATACATTGGGTAAGGCATTGTCAAATGGTTTGTTGTGGGATGCACAATGACTCCCAGTGTTTTTGTATGACTCATCAATCTCTTCATGAAGTGGTATAGTGGATTGTTCTCTCTCATTCAACTTCTTCTTGAGCTTCTGATTCTCCTGCTTCAAGTTTTGTACTTCCTCTTCATTTCTTCTCTTCAGGCCTTCAAGTTCTTTCCTCATTTCCATCACCATAGCATTGATTTCAACATGATTCTCCTATGTGGTATAAGTATTTCATTTGTTACCAGTTACCCTTGTGTATTCACCATGATTGTTGAGAAAGTCAAGCATTATAGTAAACGCCAAAATGTTCCTGAAAACACTATTGAGAATTGTTGATTGAGAGATGTGGGACCGGCTTCCTTCTTTTGATCCCTTTTGGTGTGTGTTGACCTCTAACTTTGAATTATGCTACTTAGTTTTATACTTGAGTCTTAAACTCGGTCTTCGTATTTGGTTCATCCTTCTCAACTGGGAGAGACCTGCAAAAGAAGCTCTGACAATCAAGTTAGTATATAAATAAAGTGGATGAACATAATAACATTAATCTCACATTTGGAGGACTCTATCTTATCTATAGAACTGTTATTAAGCCTTATTACAATTTATTTAGGTCTATTATTATTATTCCATTTAAGCAGCTCTAACATTATATTATTAATTATCATTTAATTAATTACCATTTAACCTTATTACAATTTATTGTTGTGTTAGAACTTAACACTTTGTACTCAATCCTTCAGATAAATAAGTTTGTTTCAAAATCGACCTCCTTGATGTCAGTTTATCACCTCATTCCAGATAATAAATCCAGAAAAGGGTACAATCATCATAATATAATTTTTGATTACTTGATTCTGCTTTAAATAATCTAAAATATAGTGTAGTTATTTCAACTTATATAACTTAAAATATATTCAAATAAATTTAAAAATCTAAAACATGTTTCAAATGACAGAAAATAGTTTTAAATTGATTGTTAGGCGTTATAATATAAACAAGTTTATCATTTTATATATTATGGAAGTGTAGAACAAAAAAACCCTCTAATTTGATAAATTAATTATTAAAAAATGGAAGAAATAATTTTAATTTCGTAAAAAAAAAAAACGATTTGCAGATAAAATTACTTTAAAATAAACGAAATCAAATTTTGATTTAAAAAAGTTTTGAAATTATAAGTAATCAACTACTTCTATTTCTATTTTTTTGGCTGTAAAAAATAGTACTCAATAAATTTCTAACAACTACTTTTGAAACAAAATATATTTGGTTAAAATGAACCTTGGGCATATTTTTATCGGATAATGTGGCTTCATAAATGTAAGAAAGACAAATGGGAGTAATTTATGTAATCTGACTCCTTGAAATGTTACAAATTGTAAGAATCAGAATTTTCACCTAAGTCATGCTTAGAAGGGAAATGTAGCCAGATAAAACTGATGAAAAGTAAAAGTAAAGATACGTTTGGATAGTCCAGATTCTTGACTAATCAAAGAGTTAAGAAAAGAAGGTGATTTTTCTATTATAGTGTTTCCACTTTCCACTGTCCTTTCACCTATTTTCTTCAACTTTTCATCAAATTACAACTTGTTTTGATCTTTTTGGGGACGAACGGGAAAAAATGAAGATACCATAAAGTTATCCTTTTCTCTTTTTTCTGAGGTTGATAACCTTATCTTTATATTGGTGCAGCCACTAAAGTTGCTTTGCTTCTCACTATGACCATTGACCCAGACTTCAATCCCAACTTTATATAAATGATTCTTCTTTCAATAAATTTCAGAAAAAAAAATTGTCAAATTTTCTTTCATCTTATGCTAATAAATTTCATTGGAATTTGTGAAACTAGTTACCCGATGCTGCCCAAATAACTGAAAAAAAAAAATGGGATTATCTGCAAACTGATATGGAACCAGTCAGTTCTCATATTTACAAATTAAAACTAATTAAAAAAATGCTTTAGAGCTAAGTGGTAAAATTATGTGAAATTGTATCAAATGTAGAGAGAAAGACTACGAGGATCCTGAATTCATTCTTCAGTATATAGCACAACAAACAGCCTGATATTCCTGTAGAACATGAGATGCTAACTCGCAACAAAAGCAATTCATAATACATTACTTGTCAAATCACAAGAAGCAGTAACAAAAAAACATAATAGCAAAGAAATTTACTCTGTGACAGCTAGGAAGCTTGTAGAATATATTCATTGTCAATCATAATCTGGTCCCACATCCAAAGCGCACTCATATACTATTGTCCATTCCTGTACACAAACACGAAATCATGGCTTAGATTTATGTTAAAACAATATAGGCATAGATATGCCTAAGATTTTAGACATATCTCATTCCTACAAAACTGCTTTTGTTTTGCCAGACACTATCTCTAATCGATACAAGACTTGAATTTTCCTAATAATAAGTAATGATGTTACAGTGAATTTTATCACATTGAATGAGGGAACGGTGTAATGGTGCTGACCCTGGTGTCAGATTTGTTGACATATTCTTTCCTTACCAGATTGATCATATTGATGTAGACATATATAATAAGATTTCAAAATTTTAGCTCCACTGATAGGTTTCTAATCTTCAGTAATTTTAGTAACTTGTTGATCCCTATTCTACCAAGTCCTCTAGTTTATGAAGATTATTGCATATATAGTAAACATCAAGAAGACAACAACACACCTTAAAATAATGTCACATCCACCAACCACAATAGCAAACTAATAAATTGATAATCCATCTGCAACTCTCGACAATATTATCATGCTACCAAAGCAGGATAGTATATGCTTGTAGTGAACTACGGCAAGGAGTTTATTTAAGGCAGACAAGCTCATCAAAAAATCTTTGTTTTAGGAAGACGTATTAAAAGTCGTTTGGTTACAACAGTTCTTTTAATAGTTTGCCAGAACCACTAATTGACTTCTGATTTTATTGTAAGCCCAAAAGCCAACATAAATTTAATAAAACTTCAGCACGAGTCATTTTTCAAGATCAATATAATACTAATAGGACAGATGAGTGGTATACATTAGTATATTAAATTTCCCAACTTTGAGAATGATACTCAGAAGACAGGGAAGTATAATGGTATCCTATCAATCTTCCAAATGACAAGTCCAAAAAATTCCAAATTCCAGCTAATTATGACTGACAAACAGCCTATGCTTCATAGTACCTATAACTTCATGCATATGCATCACAGACACACTGATATTAAAGTAGTCAAGAGTGACCAATAAAACAAATTCACATCTAATTATATATCTAACACTATAACTGCAACAATTTTAGCAAAACACAAAATAATAAGATATGCCAGATTGAGGGGAAAGTTTAAATAAAAGAAGCTGAAATGGGAGAGGATTAAGGCTAACCTTGGTGAAGACAAAAAATTGGAAGAGCCGGGGAGGCCAGCAAACACATTGGAGTAGGACTTTGTGAGATATGAAAAATTGGTAACCGGAGGCAGAGAAGATACCCTTTCACCCTTCTTCAAAAGTTCTTGCAAGTTAAGTCTTTGCAAGGTCAAAACAACTCTTGACTCCTTCCACATGAAAGCAAGGATGCCATTTTGAAAAACAAAGAGAGAACCAGGCTTTGATCCAGGGTATCTGAACCCATAACCACTTGCAATTCCCTCTCCCACAAAAGCATGGTTCACATTCACAGGAACCAAGTCTGCATCAGTGTCCCAGGGAAAGGGTTCGGACGAAGGCTCGTTGATATTTGCTGTAAACATTGCTGAACCATTAGGATGCAAAACATAGTGCGTGCCTTCCAAAATTTTGGTTGCAATGAGAAGCTGTTGTCCCTGGAACTCCTCATAAGAGAGCAGAAGAAAGAACAAAGCCTTTCCAGGCTTGTCATCAGAAGGCTTTCCAGGAGGCCAACCAAAGGTTCCTCCCCATAAGCCAGCATATTCTTGGTCATCTCTAGGAACTCGCAATGGCAACTTGTAAAGCGCAAACCTACTGTCGTGCATATTTGGCCATGCTCGGTAAGAAGATAGCTTCATAGTTAAAGCTTTTAACGTTAGTCTTACTGTGTCACTTGATCTAAGGAACTCTTGAAGCCGTGCATGCCTTATCTCACCGCTTGACATAAGCTTTTTGGAAACTGAATGGCTGCCATTCATTGAATTTGATCTTCCAAGCATTTGTTTAATGCCATTCCAGAAATATCCCCGAAGGCCTTTCCTTTTTGTGCATTGAGTGTTAGCATCCTCCTCGGGCAGAGGATTAGAGATAGACCTTGAACGCTCAAATCTCGCCCTAACATCACCCAATTCCAACTGGGTTGGATCAACTGCCTCTTGAGAACTCAACTTGCACTCATCAACCTCACCACTACCAACCTTATACATTTGTCTAAGGACTGATCTTCTTTCCCACAAAAGCACCAAATCCTTCTGAAAATTCTCCTCATCATCCCTCAACCTAGGAAACAACGGCCCAATCATCTTATCCGGAACCTTTTGTCGAACATGGCTAGTAGTAACCTCAAGCAACTTTCTCCTATCACTAAAAGCTAACTTCCCAAAACCAACCATCCCTTCACCATTTCCAACCACCCTTTGTGAACTAGAAACATCGCTAATCGACCTACAAACCTTCCTCGACGATGAAGACTCCACGCCCGAGTGATGCACAAAGCTCTTACTCTGCAACAAAGCACTAACACTGCTACACCCCCCAGGTTCAACCTCAAGCAACAGTACGTTGCATGACTTGTCGGTAAGCTTGACCGAACCCGGATAAACATAGTTCACCCCCTTCTCCCTCCCATGAAGAAAAAACATCATGGAACCATCAAAATCACTAACAACCTCAAACACAGAAGCCCATAGAATGGGACCCTCTTCAATCCCCAAAGGACCAAGCTCCTGGGGAATTATCCTGCACCCAACAACAGAGACAAAACCAGGCATCACATACACCACGTTCCCAAGCTCAGGATTCTGGTGAACCCATATTCCAGTCAATGGTTTCACACCCACCAGAAAACGACAAAGCGCCTTGTAAGAAGCCACACCCTTTCTCCATTCCACAAGGTCCTTGTGGGGCACTATGCCCAAATCGTCACATTGCGTGAGCCAGAGTTTCTCAGAGGCCACGAGAGCGTTCAAACTCTTGCAGCACAGACACAGATTGCACACGTCCCTCGGCGACAGGAACCGAGAAACGACGGCGAAAACATCGTCCGGCAGAAACAACAGCAAGTTCGAATCAGAATGTTCGGGTTCCATGCCGATCCGACAAAATAAAAATCAAAACTTGCACGCTTCAGCGCATGCCCAGAAATCGAAATAGCGAAAAGATAAACTACAGGTTTGGGGTGAAGGAAGAACAAACCCTGGGAATTGGTATTTTTTGCAGGCAGCACGTGGAAGAACCCTGCACTTGATGTGATTCTTCCTGTTCCGTGATTGAGAAGGGTTTGGTGGGTTGGGTTCAATTATTGGGTGTGTGAAAGAGACAGTTGGAGAGAAATGGAAAGAGTGAAAAAGAGAGGGTGGAAATTGGGGAGTGAAAAAGCGAGGTGGGTTGTTGTTGTTTGGGATTCTCCAATGAAGATGAAGGTAGATAGAGAAGTGTGGAAGAGAAGAAGAGTCCAAGAACAGAAAGCCTTGATTGCATCGTTGTCTTGTCTTTTTTCGGTTTCTTTCTTTCTTCTATGTTTAAAACCAACCATACGCAATGTTTTGCAGGGGAGAATAAATACAGGGAGAGAGTGAAAGAAGAATGCAAAAAAAAAAAAAAAAATTTTTTTTTTTTTGAAAATTATGTTATATTTAAAAATAATATAAATAATAATTAAAATTATTTTTTTTTTTTTTT
>Ga0099824_1003369_pt1 | contig 23365 bp, 6 predicted proteins | sample SiratrowhiteBW_FD_76837 | JGI IMG/M metagenome (GOLD analysis project Ga0099824, IMG submission 76837) | Root nodule microbial communities of legume samples collected from California, USA - Siratro white BW | ecosystem: Host-associated > Plants > Roots > Nodule | place: USA: California... | reverse complement strand
TTTCATATGTTTCATTCAGTAAAAAATAAACTATGAGCTATGGTTTTAGGTAAAAGAAATTATAAAAAGGCAAGCTTTTTATTTAAATCAAGATAGGGTTTTCCATTTTGGCTACTTCTTATTTTTGTTCTATTAGTTTTTACCATATTAAGGTGATTTAGGGAGGTACTATAACACAGAAAGTACCTTGCAATTTAAATTATATAAAGTAGTTTCCCCTTTTCCCACTTATTTTCTTTTCTTTCCGTTTTCCTAATCCAAATCAACCATAATCGATATCATTACTACAAATTATGACAATAGTTCTAGCTGAATCCTCATATAATGTAAATATGTATTTATATAATTCTTTTTTGTATAAAATTTGGATAACAAAGAGGGAAAGAAAAGAAGATGATGGGTAACAAAAATGTATCAGTAACGTATTTTTATTTTAACTCATTTCTAATGTATTTTATCTGTATAGTGTCGTGTTTTAAGCGGGGCATTAAAATTTATAATGTTGATTGAAATTAATTTTGACGATGCTTTTGTTATAAGATTAAATTAATAGTAAAACTAAATGTAAAATTTGTGATTCAATGCACAAGCTTCTTAAAATTACTACAGATTAGGATCAATTCTGGAAAAAATATTTTTTTCATGGTAAAATCAAATATGTTAAATATACTTCAAAATCAAGCTAATTAGTGATATGTTTTGAAAATTTTAACATAAAATCGAAGACATATGCGTTTAAATACATTCTGGAAACTTATCTTCTCCCATAAATTCATGTTAAATGAAAAGAAAGAATCATAATTTACTTTGTAACTTTTCCATGACAAAGATCAAATGGTCGAAAACATGGTATAAATATACACACTCATCAATTTTTTTTCTTTACCAGATTCAATCCCAAAATAGTTTTAGAATTACATAATTTCAATCAACAAAAAAGGCGTCTTAGAAAAAGTAGTGAAAAAAATACATTACTAAGTTTTATGAAACACAATCCTTGATGCAATAAATAAAAATCTTAATCAAATCATAAAAATATTTTCAATAAATAATGAAAGAAATTATACCAGGACCCTTTATTTAGACAATAATATTACACTCATCTCTTTTATTCTTTCTTCTGTCTAAAAAAATTACTCTGAAATCATAAAGTTTATTAGTAAATTTGTTTTAATCAACTTAAAGTGAGGTGTTCATGTTTTTCTGAAATATTTCTTTCTATTAACACAAACAAATTTCTACCAAAACACGAGTAGATCTATCATAACATTATAAATTTTAGAAAAAAATTATAGGATAAAATAATAGAAAAAGAGTAAGTATAATATTATCTAGTTTTCTATATTAAGTTGACAAGAATTAGAATACATTTAGGTTGAAGTTTTGGACACCCTTCTTCCAGAATGATAGTAAAAGCTTGGCGGATGGTTAGAATAAAAATTGTTAGAAAAATTGGTGAAATAGTACAAGAGGAAACAGTAATATATAGTACTAGGAGTGTCCAACACATATCTGTGTGCATGTGTTGTTGGGCATTAACGTCAGCATGTGTTTGCCAAGTAGAGTCTGACACATCAGAATCACTCTGACACCCTCTCAGAACTCCCACTAACCCTCACTCAACACAAAACCCTTCCCTTCACAATCAGGGAAATCTATCACATTACCCTACACACTACTTCATAACAATACACATCCACATAATGCATCACCATCATGCACACTTTCTCTAATGCCCTAGCCATGTTTCTTCCCACCATCATACAGCCACAAGAAGACAACAACTGCATCAATGCCCCATTTCATCCACAAATGCAAGTGCAGTGAATTTTGCATGCCCAATGGACACTCGCCACCATGCCATCCAAAGTTAAAATCACTTTACAGCACACAGTATACCGCTACTGTTGCTTTCAAGCTCTCCACATTTTTCACTGTGTGCTTTTCATGGGAAATTAGCTCAGCCTAATGTGCTCCTACAGACATAATTAAAATAACGAAATGAATTTAGTTTTATTTTTTCTTTGACATAAAATATTACATTTTTGTAGTGTCTTTAATTTTGAATATGATACTCACACTTGAATCAACTTAAGGATATTTAGAGACACTGCCATTAAAAATTGAATTTAGTTGAAATTTGTATTATATTTCAATCATCCAAGTTATACCTTTAAGTTTAAATTATTATTTGATTAAATAAATTATTTTTTTAACAGTGAAAATATTCATGAATGTAATTGAAACATTAATAAAGCTAAAATGTATAATAATAATTCTAATAGTTTGAATTTTGTTTTAAAAAGTTTTTCATTCACAGTCTTCTTTAATCTCTATATGAATAAATATATTTTTTTAAATTAATCTAGAAAAATATATTCACTAGAAAAGTCATCTAATATTAAAATATGATATTTGTACTTGATAATTATGTTAATGATAACACTTTCCGTAGGTCAACACATTTTTACAATTCCCTTTATCAATGATAATTATTGTTGATTAAAAATCTTATATAAAAAATATTTTGTCTTTGTTGTAGACTTAATTAAGCATGCACTAGATTTATAATAACTAGAAGAGAAGGAGGAGAGGCTTCTCAGAATAATGTTCTATGTGTGTATTAGTTGAAGCAGGTTGGAATCTAAAGATAATGTATATAATTTTTTTTACGAAGGATTGAAACATTTCAAATATTTTTATTAATTCATTCTTTATTACTGATAAAAAAAGGTAGAAAAATAATATTGACTATCTACTTTTCTTCCTTTTCTCATGATCATAGCTTTCTTTGGTAAGAAAATTATAAGCAATGTATCTATATCTGAAAAACATTTAAATATTTTATAAAACTTATCATTTCAGAAGAAGTAGAAGGTGTAAAACACTTTGTTTCCTTAAAATTATTATAGGAAATGGTCTTTTTAAATGCTAGTTATTTCTGAGTATCCTTATTAAAAACTATCGTTTTAAATTAGACTTTCAAACCTTAAAGTGAACTATAACATAGCTTAAGTGAACTAAATTAAATTGAAACACTCCAAATTACTTGAACTATACGAATTATTTAGAGTATTATGAGTGGATGTATCTTCTTTTGAAGTATATTTTTTAAGATAATCCAATATAGGTGAAGTAGTCTTATCTAAGAGCAAATCAATCTTTAAAAACCAAATTAATAAAATTATTATATCATTTCAATGCAACTTTTATTTAAACAATTCAACTTTTTTATACAATTCAATTCAGTATCAATTTGCTTTAGTTTAAATATTTCTGAACACTTCTGAAATAAAAAACATTAATGTTCTGGAGTTTCGTGTGTGATTGAAAATTAGATTTGATATATATTTTATTTTATAATATTAGTTTACATTTACATGTGTACTGTGGCTTATGATCGTATTTGGTATGTGATCAAATAATAATAAGACTTTAGCTTTAAGCAAAAACACTAAAATAACAAGGAGAAAAATTGTAGTTTATATAATATGTAAAATTTGTAAATATTGTTTTGAAAATTATGGTCTTGGAAGATATACATACATATAAGTTAATAATTTTTATGATTAATGACACAAGCTAGAGTTTATAATTCAAATTTGAAATAGAAAATATAAAAAGTTAAAAGGGCGCAAGTACTATATATTACAAAGAGCAAAATTATATCAAAATATGTTAAAATTGTTATGGCTTTCGGTTAATGATTCAAGTATAAATCAAAGTCACACCTTAAGTAGAAATGAAGAAGTTGAGCAACATACATGAAAGAATATTTACACAGATTTTGGGTTGAAGGTGACATTCATTCTTTATGTGAGTCTCAATCCTCTCTCATTGTGTTTGAAACCTCTCTGGTGTTTTCTCTATTGATTTACCCATCAAGTGACTCATAGAAGAAGATAAGACCCAATGACACCACAAGAAAATGAAAAGCCTTTGATAAGTCTAAGAATTGGTTCAGCCAAGAACCCAGGAGATTCATTCTGACCAATTTACAAAATATATCACATGTCCTTCTCAATTTTCAAAAATGTTTAAATACAGATATAGGTTATGAGTTTGGCTCATTTAGAAGTAAATAAATAAAAATAAAATAACATAAAATAAAAATCGTTATTAGTCATTTTCTTAGTTCTCTAAGCCCATTAGATATACAATCAGCCCAGTCTCCTCCATATGGTTGTCTTTCAATAGTTGGGCCTTCAGCAGATAGGTCACCTTGTACTGCAAAGCTTCTTTGAGTCTTTCTAAGTCTTCCTGATCATGGACCTACCTAAGTCTTGAATTGGATCCTAAGCTTTATTTTTCGCTTCGTGAGCTTGGGCTCTCATCATGGGTAGTGTGAAGTTGAGCTTAGATGTCCACATCAGAACCCATAGTTTGCGGTGATGATCAACTTATTTAAAATTATTTTTCCTCTAGAGAAAGTACACCAATATGAAAACTTTCACTTAAAAGGAAATACTGAAATCAAGATATGAATCTTAGTCTCCCAATAACTAGTATCAATTGGTAGTAATCAAATGCAAAAAAGAAAAAAAATCCAATGTTAGAGAGCTACTTATGAGATGAAAAACATAGAGAAAATGTTAGAGAGCAGCGTCACATCCATAGAAGAAGATAAGGCCCAAAAACACCACAAGAAAATAAAAAGTCTTTAATAAGTCTAAGAGTTGGTTCAGCCAAGAGCCGAGGAGTTTCACACTCTCACCAATTTATAAAATGTATCATCTGTCCTTCTTAATTCTAAAAAATGTTATTAAATACAGATGTAGTTATGAGTTTGGCTCATTTAGAAGTAAGTAAATAAAAATAAAATAAAATAAAAATCCTTAGTAGTCATTCTCTTAGTTCTCTAAGTCAATTAGATATACAATCATTCTAGTCTCCGTATCCTTCTCTTAGTTCTCTAAGTCCATTAGATATATAATTAGCCTAGTCTCTTCCACATAGTTGTCCTTAATAGTTGGGCCTTCAGCAGATAGGTTACCTTGTACTACAAAGCTTCTTGAGTCTTTCTATGTCTTCTTCTGATCATGGACCCACCTAAGTCTTAAATTAGATCCTGATTTTTTTTCGATTTGTAGGCTTGGGCTCTCATCAGATGGAGTCACCTAAGTCTTGAATTAGATATAGGTTATGAGTTTGGCTAATTTAGAAGTAAGTAAATAAAAATAAAATAAAAATCCTTATTAGTCTCTCTCTTAGTTCTCTAAGTCTATTAGATATACAATCAGCCTAGTCTCTTCCACATGGTTGTCCTTCAATAGTTGAACCTTCAGCAGATAGATCACCTTGTATTACAAAACTTTTTGAGTCTTTTTAAGTCTTCCTCTTATCATGGACCCACCTAAGGCTTGAATTAGATTCTAAACTTTATTTTTCGCTTCGTGGGCTTGGGCTCTCATCATGAATATTGTAAAGTTGAACTTGAATATCTACATCAAAGCTCATAGTTTGTGGTAATAATCAACTCAAATTTAAAATTATTTGTTCTCAAGAGAAAAAGTGCACCAATACAAAGACTTTCACTTAAAAAGAAATATTGAAATCTAAGATATGAATCTTAAACACATTAATAATCAAATGCAAAAAAGAAAAAAAATTCCAATGTTAGAAAGCTACTTTGTAGGATATGAGATGAAAAACATAGAGAAAGAGATGGAACAATTATTATATAAAGAAATTAGTTAAATACAAAATACAGTTAGTTAATAATTGGTGAGATCGTGCATATATTATCCAACCAACAATAAAATTTTAAAATTGAATATATTTTCTAGTTGTGATGCATAGAAGAATAATATATGTATCAAAATTTAAAACAAAAATATAATATAGGCACAATATATCTTATTGTATATTGTTATAAATAATAAAATAAGTGTATATATAGAATTTTGAGATTAAATTCAGAAATATATGAAGTTAATATCTACTCTTATTGTTAGCATGTTATTAGATTGATACTTTGGTTATTATTATGATATTCTAAAATTATCTTTTCAATGTTCAGGTGCATTAGGTACTCATAATTGGAATGTGTTCTTTTTGTTGCTTGAAAGTAGAGATGCCACTCATCAATCAACAATGAATCTTATATATTTCCACAATTCGTGCTTTTGGCTAAAATCAATTTCCAAAATAAGTCTAATCAATTCAATTAAAGGGTTGAATTTCTCGTCTTTTACTTATAAATAAACCCAAATTTGTCATCTTTTATTCCGATTATAATCAATAGATTAAAAAAAAATCATCTATAATCCTTTAAAGATTTTGTATGAAAAGTCCTACCAGATTATTATGTATTTAATAAAATCCATCCATTAATATTTTTTTTTATGGATGAATATCCAATCCAATCTATTACTTTTAAAAAATATTTTTTATTATTATTTCAAAATACTCTTTCTCATGTTCCATTAAAATCTTTTTAAATTTACAATTATTTTATAATTTTTCTGTTTAATTTACTTTCCAAAGATGAATATTTGTTTTATTATTGTTAAGATAGTTTTTCTGAAATAAATGGTTATTTTTAAAAAAATTAAAGTATATTAGAAACTACTAGTCTATTATTTTCTTATTATATCAGAAAAGTAAATATGAAAAGAATAAGTTGAATTGATTTTGATCCATAATATCAATTGCTTAGTTCTTTGGATTAGGAAAAATAGTATCATTCATCCCCATTTAGTTCCATAATGCATTTAATCCATATCTATTTTCTTTTTAAAAAAATAACAAATCAGAGTGGATTGGATGTTACGTGGAAAGATTATGAGAATATAGGTTAAGTTTTATAACCTTTCTAATAATTACTTCAAAAAGTCATCATATGATTTCTGGCTAATTCACAATAATGGTTTTTTTTTTCCATTCTAGCATGCATATAATTCTTGGATAAGAAGTTTAATTATTATATTAAAAAAACCATTATTTTTTAACTTTTAGAGAAATTTAAAAAGATTGGCTTTTCTTATAAAATTATTATTACCCAGTATGTTATTAGCATTTACCGTCATGTTCTTTTATCATACTTTGATAACCCACTATGCTTATTTAGAACACAACTAAAGAAACTTTTGATACCATGTAATACAAGTCATGCTTATATTTTAGTGAATTCAAAAAATCAACTCCTATAAATGAAAACTATATCCTTCAATATTGACATCATAACATGGTCACTGAAGATTCACATAAGGCATTGAGTTTTACGTTTTGGGGTAACTTGAAAATTTGCCGTAAGTGTCTTGAAAACATAAAGAAATGTACAAAAGCAGAGTGTAGTACATTCATGGTCAGACCCTGATTCAATTGAAGACCAACTCGTTATCCAAAAGAGAGTGGGTAAATGGGAATACTCATAAAACAACGCAAACCAAACACCAACATCATCAGAGGACCACTAAGCATTGGAAGTTGGAATGCGATCTAGAAACGAGCACCCACCCAACAAAATTAAAAGAGAAGCAAGTTCTGAATTTTTCTCCTTTTGTGTAGAAATATTCCTGCTGGGTGAAGGTAAATGAAAGATTAGGAGAAAGGGTACGTAAGATGGTTGTGTCAGGGTTATGAAAGTTAAGTTGGGGTAATCCGAAAATGATGAAAGAGGACAAAAAATGTTAGTATTATTGAGAGTGTGCGTTGGGGAATGGGTTGTTTTGGCTTTAAGGAGAAAGGGGCACGACACGATGATGATGACAATAATAATCTGGTTGCTGCTACATCTGTTACTACTGCTATCATGAGTTAATGTTTTGAAAGTGTGGTCAGTGGGGTTGGTTTCTGTGTCTCAAAACTCATAAAATAAAACTTTGAGAATCCAAATACCAACAGTGCTATTGTCTGTCCCCACTCACACTACCACCAACTTCGGTCCCACCACCCTCTGTCTCTGCTCCTCTTCTTTCCCTTTCAGTTTCGGTCATCTGCTGCTCCCATAATCATCGTCATAAAAGGATTATCCACCATCAAATATAGGTTTATTTTATTTGATTTTTATTTAGTTTTCTTCCAAATTTTTCTCGTAATAAAAAATAAGTTTATAAATTATTGTTGATTTTGATTCCTAAGATATACGTCAACTCTATTAGTTTCGTTAAGATTAATATAACTTAAGAAAATAACTGTGAAGTAAAAGTTGTATAATTAAAATAATAAATCCTTTAAATTGCAATGTTTCTTGTTTGGATTTTATTTAAAACAATAATATTTTTAATTTATTTTTCTTTAAAAATCTTACTTAAAATTGTTGAAGAAATTTTTGTTTAGAGTAGGTTTTTTTAAGTCAATTTTGAATTTTTACATATTTTTTGGCTAAATATATTTTACATGTTTATAGTTTCAAAGAATACTCTCTCTTATTTTAAGATCTTAGATATGTGCTCAAATTATAAATCAGAATTATGTGATACAAGTTAGGTTATCTTTGTATTTTTTAAGAGTTAGAACTAACTTTTAGTACTTATTCGTTCAATCAGATAAGAAAAGTTATACTTTAAGCTCAATAGTAGTTAGTATGTTAGATATTATTAGCTTGATTAATGTTTAGAGTCCCTAATTGTAGTATATAGCTAAAAATGTTTAGACTGAATAAGATGGTTTGATTAAATTGTGATTATTATTGATATGAGTTTACATTGATATGTAATTTGTTATGTGAATGTACTTGATTGAACTATTTGAATGACACGTGTACTTATATGAATAGTTGTAAAAATCTCAATAAGATGAAGTAAGTCCTGTAAGATTGTTAATATTTAAAAATAAGTATAAAAAAATTTGAAAAACCTTTTTAAGTCATCTAAACTACTTCAAAATCCACAAATTATGCAAAATTATGTAGACTCATTTAGACAAAATTCAAAAATTATAAAAATCTAGAAGTATTGGAAATCGGGAAAATCATAGTCAGTAGACAAATTTGGTCTCAGTGTAAATTCAGAAAATTAAAAACTTTAAATTATTATGAATTTGGTCCCAATAGTTTAATTGCTGATAAATCCTACTTTTTGTTAGACAGTTTTGTTGAATAAAAATCTTCAATCAAGTATTCGCTAGTGAGTCATGTGTTTGTTGGGTGAAAAATGTTTAGTTGTGAAATCATGTTATTTGTGTTTTAATATTTATGTTTAAAATGTTTTCTTATGTAAAAGTTATAGTGATTTATATAATGTATAATTGATTTCTTGATAAAATAAGAATGATATGAAATATATGTTATATAATATGATATATGCTATAAACATAATTATTATAAAAAAAGCGAATATTATATTAAGATGCTTGTATATTGAATTAGAAATTCACTTAGAAAAAAATCCTAATTTTATTTTTTATAAATAAAAATTATCAAATGATTAATTCGAAAAAAATTCATATAACTTAGTCTATGGTTTCAAATATATATAGTTTAATATGTCTTATAAATCTATTGTGTCATACGATAAGATTTAATTTTTATGTTCATATAATTATAAAAATAATATAACAAAAACAAATCTATAATTCAAATAAAAGTGACTTCAAAAAATATAATGTAACAAAGATATTAGATGAATATTATTATATGTAGCATGAGGTAGGAGGCAAATTATTATTATGTGTAGGTTTTTAAATAATGTAACAAAGATATTAGATGGATATTTACAAATATCTTGTGGTAGGTTATGGCACAATTATTTTTGTTTTTATAAATCACTAGTGTACTGACTTCTATTCTGAAACCGCCTGAAACTTCTAGATTTATTTAAACAGAAAGAAAAACGAAAATCTAAACTTACGAATTATAGTTCAGTTGTGGGTTCAGATAATAAGGAGTATGATACCTGCCACTAGTGACAGGTGACCAGAGCACATTTCAAAATCTGAATGTATAAACAGTAATTAGATATGTTAAATATACTTATTTCAGTAATCTGTGCGTATCAAGAACATAATCTGCTTCAGCCATGTGTTGTCGACCAAAACCCATTTTATTGAAAATAATATTTTGCCTCCAACCTCATCCCTAGCTCACCCTAGGCATGCCGTAATCGATGTAAACCTTGTAAACCTATAAACCTACCTGTGATGTACACTGCATCTAGACTATTATTTAATTACAAATTAAAGTCACCAAAAAGTTTCTAATTAATTCTTTAGAATTTGGTAAGCCGAATTAATCCACTAAATAAAAAATTATACAAAATTAATGTTAAATTAATACTTGTATTCACCCTAATCTTGACCTTAAACTGTTGCTAAGGTTTGCGAGACAAATTACTAGTTGAAACAAGGACAAGGTGTCGGTTGCATACGTGCAAAGGTGGAAAACATGACACCAATGATATGAACAAACAAAAATACATAAAAAAGTGGAAAACGGAGAGCAATAAAAGTGACATGACGTAAAAAATGAATGGAAAAAGAAGAAAAGGAGTGATTGAAAAGTTGACCACAGAGAGCAATGAACATTTTGCACAGTGAAGCAATGTTGTGATTGAAATTGGACTAGGTGGTTGAGTCTTATCATGTTTCCGCCACGTTTCCTACGTAGGACGCGCTTTCAACGTCAAAATTATCATATTGTTCCTAAATTGTTTAATCCATTAATTAACCTTTTGATTTCAAATCCTTTGACTTCTTACTCAACACAACCAATGTTATTTTCTCTTAAACATCCCCAAAATTTGGAATTCAATGGCTTAACAAAAATGGGAGACCCACCACATCAATTGCACTTGCTTATCTTATCTTTTTCAATTTTTGGTCACACTGTTTAACTAATATATATCAAACCATGTCACTTGTGTCACAATCATTAGTGGATCTAATTCTTCAGGACTTGTCTTCAATCAAGAAGGTGATAAAGTTAAGTTTGTTTAAAGAAACTCAATTCTTGTTCTACAAAACTGAGTTTGTTTTTTAATGCATGACCCTTTCTTGTACCTCCTTGAGTCAATAACAATTAACTGCAAACTGCATTAGGCTATGAATATGTATCAGGTTGGTTAGCTGCAACTAATGGCTTGCAATCTCTTTCAAATTACAAATCACATTAATTATAAGATGCCATTGCAATATCTTGATTTCACTGCTCACTCACACTAACTAACTACAACTGCATTAGGTCGTGATTGTACATCAAATTAACTGCAATATGTATGCACTGGCTACCAAAATCACAATTCAAAAGTTAATCTTCAATATTGCCAATACTCCTCATTAATTTTTTTTTGACACATATATTATGAAATGTAATTTTTTAACATATTATTCATCTCTCTAATTATTTATTTATTATAAAGTGTAAATTAAGGATCACTCTGAATAATTATTTTATATATCATTAATTTTGTAAAATATAATGACTCGAGACAATTTTGTAGTGTAAGGGAGGAAGTTGAATATGACCTTATTAAAAAGAGAATAAAAGTATTTCTCATACATTAAAGATATTTATGAACGTTAATTTCCAAAAATTTAATAAAAACTTTTCTTTTGTACTTGTATAAAAATCACATTTTAGTAATATTTTTAAACACAGAATCCGATACACATATCAAAACGAACTCGAAGAAGGGATTCATGGAGTCAAAGTAAAGATTGGAAACTATGAATGAAACGTACACAAAGTTTGGTCCAGAGGATTAGGCGTTATTATTAGTCAAAATTTTCAAAAAAATTAGCAGTTTCTATTTTTTCCAAGCATTTTTTTTTCTTTAACGTGTGTCTTATGTTTGCTTGTAAAAAATTTGTGCTGGTAATCATAAATGCTCAATTGACAATGTTTTAGAAATATATAAACACAATGATAATTAAATTGTTGAACTGGTCTCTTCAACGGGTCAACTATACAAATAGTGAATGGGTTTCACACATGACTATGTTAGGAAAGATTCAAAATCACTATATATAGTGCTACTAATGATAATACTGCAGATGAAAGAAATTACATGTATTGTTACTGAAATATAGTGTCATTTGTGGTAGAATTCCTCATATCACCAAAGAAACATGGTTCAATATCTATACAGTGTTTCATGTCATATATATGTGTGATAAGCTTGCAATAAGGTCAAATTAACATTACAAGTTTCCTCACTGTTGGAGATCGTAATCACCACTCATCCATGATCCAAAAATTGTTGTGGAGACTTTTTCCCATCTTGTGAATTTTGGTAAAAACAATGAGGGTGCGGTTGAAAGTTTTAAGAACATGTTGTGTTTCAAGCTTTAATTGTAAAATGGTGAATTTTGTGTTTCTTGAAACATAACTCACTTATCCTTAGGTTGCAGTCAGCAACATTTTTTAGACAACATTATGAAATGGAACTTTGAAGTACTAGGTAGCATCTCCCCTCAAAGGACACAATTGCTATTTGACTTATCTACGATTAATAAACGGTTTACATGAACTACTTCGAGGTAGCAAACATCCAAATTATCTACGATGTTCCTTTTAATCTTTATGTGTATCTTATCTAAATATCATTCTGTTACTTTTGTCAAAGTTATACAAATAGAAAATGATTAAAAATAATGAGAACTAAAATAGACAATTTTTATGCGAAAGGACTAAAGTTTGTTTTAACTATAAAATCCAACCAAGTGATTTAACATTCTTTTCAATAACAAGGAAAAGAGTGTGACCAAAATAAAAATCTATAATTTTTTTAATCGACTAACACTGTTCTTCCCAGTCAAAAAAGAAGCAAAATGTTCAGTCCCGTTTCCCCTTTTTGTTTTCATTCATTAAACGAACAGATTCTTCAGCAAGATATACCTTAAGGTCAAAGATATCGAAGCGGGGTAAGACACAGAAATTCCATGATGTAAAAGTTGGTACACCTCTGGATGAAAAGTGGAAAGTGTCACAAACTCATTCTGCAACCTCTGAAAACTTTAGTTGAGATTGAAAGTTGATGAACTTATTAGGTAGAGAAGTCTATGGATCTATCTATCAGAGTTTTCATTGAATGTAATCTTCGTAGTAGTTGTCACTTATGACAGACACAAATCTCTCTAGCCATGGAAGTTGATGAAGATCCTTCATGGGGTCTACATAGGAATCTGTACAGCGAGGAGGAGACTGGTAAGGATTGTGGTCACTGAGACTGAACCCTCCGGCTAGAAACCTCTGAATAAGAGCAAGCTGCGATCTTTCCTGGTCTGAGTATGCATCCACGATCATGGAGAGAGAGTTGAATGTCTCCCATGCCCATTGTTCTGATTCTTGAAGAGAGTGTGCCACTGAGTCTTCTGAGTTATTTTCATCCCAATATGCACACTGGCATGTCTGTTGCCCTTCTCGGTATTCCGCACCACACGAATAGCAGAACTCGTGACCACACCTGAAATGAAGACGAGAGTAGAAAACTATGAGAAAAGCTTAAGCTGTAACAGAGCTTGGATAAAGTTGTTATAGTGAGATTCCTACTAAGGCTTTTTCGTTCTCTTTTTTTTTATTCCTCTAGGAACAGAGCTGATAAATCAGTTTTACACTTGACGTTGTTATAGTAATGAAATTCAACCAGACTTCTAAAGTTTTCACCTATCTATCATATCATCATTACCCTAAACATACAACATATTTTAGATCTAGGAACAAAGTTGGCAACAGAAACATACACATCAATCGACTAGAACAAGAAATAAAGACCAATCTATACAGAAAAATAATCTAAAAGATGATGTGAAAAGACCATGGATTAGGTTAATCATTAAAATCAAACAAGGGGCAACTGACAGCCCACTGTTGAATGTGATGAGCTACATGATGGAGGAAAGATCTAGAAATATATCCTCCAAAAAGTCAAGGAGAAGGTCCAATTTGATCCCCTTTTGAGCAGAAAGTCTACTGGTTTTTCCAAGGTTTTTATTTAACAGATAGAGGTTCAGTGCAACAGTCAAGGATTGATGTAATTTAACTGATTTCATTCCATTCTGGATTTTAAAAGCGACCCTTTATTTTATGTTGTTATCTCACTCACTTCCTCTTATTAAACAATAAAAAAGACTTTACCAATAAAATTATCCTTCTGGCAAATTTGGATGATTGAAAATATTAACTTGATATGTTCGGCCTAGTAAAATCGATATAAAATTGAGTGCTTAAAGGGCATGATTATTGACTACTAAGTGTTCTATGCCTCACTTCACTTCTTTCCTTGTTATAAGTCCTATGTTGCCTAGATACTTCAGAATCAATTGGTTTAGTTTCATCCAGCATTTGAATTAGGACTATTTTTCATATATGATTCAATTTATAGTCCTCAGCCTGCATGTTCCTTTTCTTAGAACATACTGTTTAGTAAGCCTAGAAAAAAACTTACAACTCCGATGCACAGCCCATCACAAACCCGCTTGTTAATAGTCTCTGAACCAATAAAACTTTTAAAATCAATGTAACCAAATAGAAGATTATCTTGGAACAAATCCAGTTACAAATTCAAGCAGATTTCAGCTTTGATGTGAAAAAGCCTTCATTAGCTTTTTGGATTACAAAACTGTTTCCCAATCCTAAAACCTGACTCACCTCTGCACCCAGGCTGATCCCTTCCCAATTACACATTCATGTGGGAATATTTGTTACTTGTGTTAGCCATTTCATATTTTATAATTTTCAAAAGAATATTAAACATGCCAAGAAACAGATAGTAAAAGATTAATTTATATATCTATATAATTTAAAACAAACTGCTCGTATCCCTCCCTGCCATATGGCACAATCAATTAGCCATTTATCATCTGCATTTCTATTGTTTCAACACTCGTTACAAATTGCAGAGACAATTGTGTTTTAGCCTTTTGCTTCAATTGTCTTAAAACTATTCAGATTTTATATATAAACAAAGAAAAAGAAATTTAGCATTCTAAAATATGCTCACAAATATATACAATTCAAGCATCCATTATCTACTTATTACCTAGAGAAGCAGATCAGTTTGGTTCTGCAGCATCAGATACTAGATTAAATTGAATAGACTATTGAGCAATCTGAAACTAATACTGAGGTGACTAAACTGCACAGATACACATATGGAACTAATGTAAATATGTTCAGGCCAAATAATTATATGTAGCGGGATCATATCATCAACCAAACTCTCTCTCCTGAGTCTAAAAATTGTCACTTAAACATTGGTCACTCTTTATTTAGTTTAAAGTTACAATACATTTAGATTTCAAATGTTCTAATACTCAAACTGGGAATTAATTAAGGCCTAGAGACTACAGACAGTTTCGTTTTACCTTTTTAGTGCAAAAAACTTCCTCATGCATAATCATTAAAAAGAAATGAGACACCATAAACAAACAAGGAAACAAAACTTGCATACGACACTCTTTTAAATAGGCAGATCCTTCCCTCACTTCTTAACATGCAAATTTCTATAATGTATTTCTCTACTTTCAATATAATAGTTTGACAGCATACATCTAAGTAGAATTCTGGTTTGCAATAGAAATAATCAACATTTTAGTATCTTACCAGCATGTCATGTGGTAACAGCCTTGATTAAGCTCAATCATTGTACGACATTGCTGACAGCGTTTCCACCTCTTATTTTGAGCAAGACGGTGCAAGGTAATGTCAGAAGCATCTCTCTCCTCCTCTGGCAGATTCTGGAATTCTACACAACTCATAGAAGAATGCCAAGGAACCTTACACTCCACACAGATAAACCTCTTACAAACAGGACACTCGATACAAGAATTGTCAGACTGACTAGATGAACTTGCCGTAGCTGATAAACATTCATGAGAATCAAGGAGAACAGAACAATTTGGAAATGGACAATAAATTCTATTTGAATGGTCAATATCTGCTTGGGAAAGGGCTTTCTCCAGTGATTCAAAGGAGGTGAATGGAAGAAAAGACCTGCACTCGGTTGAAGAGATGCAATACTTGCACCCTGGTTGAGGGCATCTTATAGGAACTTGAGATGATTGTACTTTTCCATCGGCATATGCCCTCAAGCAATGTGAACAGAATGTGTGCGAACATTTCAGGGTAATCATAATTAGCACTGGCTTGTCATCACAGCAAATAGAACAGTTCTTAAGCAATCTCTCACCATTTGTGGGGAAAGTGACAAGTCCAATAGCTACTTTGGCCAAATGCAGTGGCTGCTCAAGATCAGTAGAGGGTACAAGGTTTAAAACAAAATCTTCAAAATTATCGGCAAGTTCCAGAATCCTTTCTCTCAATGCCATCAAAAGAGGCATGTCCATTTTTTCCCCAAATGTTATCTGTCGAAATATTCACATTCAAACGGAAGGATAGTTAAAGACAGATGAACTGGAAGCACCCACAAAAACACATTAAAAAATCACAAGAGGTTAGTGGCACAAGTCAAAGTGATGTCAATCAATGTTTTTCAAACAAATTTAGGATGTAGGCTATTTTAAATATCTAAATGGTAAACTCAATCCTCCTAGTCCACAAAGAACCCCCAATTATACTCAAGAAAAAGTCTTACAGATGCATGAAAAATATTGAAGTCACCTTTTTCAGCTGTTATAGAAAAAGGCAAATTGCAGGTCAAATTGAATTATAGTATTTGTTGTTCAAATGGAATCACAATGTGTCTGCTAAAACGCATACCTCTAAACTTTCCTATATACAGGTTAAAGAAACAAAAACAAAAAGGACATCCAAACAAACAAAAGATAACAAGAAGGAAATAACAGACATGTCAGGTACAGTATGAAAATAAAAATTAAGAAATGAAAACACCATCCGATGTTTCTGCAAACCCAACAACAGCGCTAGGCCTAAAGAAAGCACACAATAATTCTTATCTCAGTGTTCATCCACAAAAGGAACATGAACAAGAAGCATAGCATGCCTGAAGAATTGAATGAATTTATGTGAAAAGAAACGAGAGGATACTTCAACAGACACACGGCTAATAGGTGTACATATTTCATACAAGTGATTTCCATTTTGGCACCCATGGTTTCTAGATCTTCATCAATTTATGAAGAGGCCATAATCATATCATGCAACAAACAAATGTTAAAATCAAACACTGAAATGCTAACCTGATCATGCAACAACTCAGAATCTGTGAAAGCATAAACCCTGCGGATCTTTTTCCGCACAGCTTCCAGCAAGCCATCCAAGAGTGCCAAATAGTCAACCACGGACTCCTCCGCAAAAAAGTCAAGCTTTTTCTGCACCCTTATGGCAGGAAGCCCTGGTGACCTTTCCATGACAACTCCTATTCCAGAAAAACCAGAACTTGGATTTTCAACCCCAGCCATTGACAACCCCTTGAAGAACATTTTCACCGAAAATTCATCAAGCTCGTCCTTCAACCCTTCCCCCACAGCCTCCTCAGTCTCTTTCCACCCTTCCTCGTCTTCATCTCCACAACAACTGCAAAACTCATCTTCCTCCTCTTCTCTTCCAACATTAACACCTGAAAAACCCTGATCCCCCATTTTCCTAACAAATCACCCTCGGAACTTCAATTGGCCATTACAACAATAAACAATACCCAAGCATGACCCATCAACAAATCGATCTAAAAGATCTTTCTTTTTCACAAATTACTAAATTTCACATCAAAATAAAATAACCCTTTTGGGAAGACTGTGAGAGCCAAAATAAATCAAATAAAAAATGGAGCGAGAGTGTCCATTGACTTTGATCGACGGTAGGTAACTAAACAATGAGAATAAGAGAAGAGAGAGAAAGGAAAATGGTATCAAGTAAAAGAAATGAAGCTTCGAAATTCCACACTCCTTATCTGGTTAGCATTTGGTGTTATTATTCTTTTGAACAGTGATTCTCAACCAGTGTCTGCAACAGAATAAAAACCCTAATAATCTAAAGGACGACAACTTCTTCATCGGCTTAACAACCCTTCTTACTCAGATTCATTATTATTAATTATTACTTATTAATTATTAATCTGACATCCCCACCCCCAAAATAATAATAATTAATATAAAAATAGCAAATGAGTGTGTGAGAGAGAAAGCACAATGCCTAGATCTTGGCATATTAGTAAACAAGATACCATTCTAAGTTTGACTTATTTCAGAACAAAAAAGGTTTGATTAATTCTGGATTATTCTATTTGAAATATTTATTAATTTTATTAATACCATATTTATTTAATTCTTATTATTCTTTTCCATTCACTAAGACTTGAATCTCAAATTTTTTTCAAAACAGTTCTCTTAAACCACCTATTTTTTATAATTAAAGTTTAAATTTTTTAGAATTTATGTTCAGAAAACTATAATTTCAAAATATAATTGTAAATATTATATAGTTATAATAAATATGATTTAGATTCCATTAAAAATAAAGACTAAAAAATTATTCCAGCTTAGCTTACGCTTTCTTAATCACTGCCTTGCATTCTCCTATGTTTGCGGTCCACTGCGTGTACAAACCTATGTGTTTGTTTTGGGCTTAATGGAAAGGAACACTGAACATGAATATTGGTGTTAACATAAATTTTTGGACCTACGGGACTTATATTCATGTATTAACATCTAAAAACTACTTTATGAATACAATTTTTAATTAAAAAGATTATTGTAATATTTATCTTTTATTAAATTTAAATTAGACTTAAAAGCTATAATTAATAGTTAAAACATAATTATTCTTATTTAAAATAATGTAACACTTTAAATATCAGAATTCGATTATGATGTATTTATCTTTTATTAAATTAAAAGTTATAATTGATAATTAAAATATAATTGTTTTTATTTAAATACGTAACACTTCATTCGATTATGATTTATTCATTTACCATCATGTATTTATTTTTATTAAAAAAATATATTTTTGTTAATTATTAAATATTAAATATATTTAATTGTTAAAACATAATTCTTCTGTTTAAAATTGAGTTAGTGGGCTAATGAGTTGACTCATTAAAAAAAAGGATTGTTCAATGATAATTTTATAAAGTATTGTATGATTTTTGTTTGAATTAATTCAACTTGTTATTACAACTCTAGAAACCAAACAGTTTATCTATTCTATTGGTTACTCTTAAATTACTATTTTGTTAAAAGTTTTAAACATAAAGAATAAACATTGTACCCCTCAATACAGTAAAAAAAAAACGCATAATCATTTAATAACAAATTATCGTGTATAAATATTTATTGATTTAAACAATAATCACTTTCAAAGTCTTTGCTATAATATATTTTCATTTATTAATAGTATAAAATTTTAACTAATAATAAATAGAAATTAAACTCAATATAAAATATCAAGGGTAAAGTCATTTAATCACAAAGTGTCCAGTTTAAAATACAAGCATCCGAAATTAGTGCTATAAATCTGTTCTGCTTGACTTAATTCACCCCATTTTTTATTTCAGTAGAAAGTTATCGCTGTAAAAAAATGTAATGAAACGTTATATATAAACATATTTGCAGTGAGAGTATAATTTGTGAGACAAGTATATAAATAGCTAAGGTAAAGTTAATAATTTGTTTTTTTGCAACAAGGTAAAGTTAAGAATATTAGTAATTGTAAAAAAAACATTAAAAAACACCATTATTAAATTCTTACATATAAAAAATTTCAAAATATATAACATTATCTTAAAGTCTAGAGTAAAAACAAATAAGTTACGACTTCAAGCATGAAACAAAATATAATACAAAATACTCACGTTTCTTAACATTGAATTTTCGGACACTTGATAAGTGCCAATTAAGTATGAAATAATATTTACAATAACAATATTTTGAACCATTCATTTGTCTATGATATTATTCATGTTAGGATTGGGGTAAAATAATTAATATTTAAATATCTTAAAACATAAATATATTATATGAACAAATAATATATAATATTATTAAACAAACTACATTTGATTACATAAAAAGAACACCATGATTTTAATAAACTTCAAAAGCTATATAACTTGGTTACTTTCTTACTTTTCTATGGATTAAGACAGTAATTTTTATGGTTCCAACTTTAAGTTTGTTGAGATGACATAAGTAAGGTTAATTGTCACATCATGTATTGTTCATTTTGGAGCTCGAAGTTTCGTCACAGTTTTGTCCTTAAAATATGTCTAAAAGGATTAAGGGAGGAAGATGTATTTAAATGGACATTGCCTTTGACCCCTAAGCAATGTGGGACTACTAGGTGTACCAGAACAAGTCCTCAACCGATAACTAAGGGAACGAGGTTCCTACGGGTCAATGTTTCGACCTAAAGCCCATTGAGATGACTCAGAGAATTAAGAAAAAAAGTATATTTAGACGGACATTAACCTTGATTTCTAAGCGATGTGAGAGATTATTGGATATATCAGAACACAAGGTATACAACATAGAGAAAATACCTAATTCTATTTTTTTTACTTAAGTAAAGGATGAAAAATAAACAAATTTATGTTTTCCAAATTTATCTTAGTGGGATTTTGCCATTCTTGTATCACATGATTTTACGGTTTTAACTTACTTATTTATTTTAAAATAATAATTCTATAATCATAATTTAATTTTTGTATTTTTGTCTCTCGAATAAAATGTTTTAACTTTATTATTTTAAATATAATATTATTTAATATTAAAACTTACATGTCTTTACGAAATGTGATGTTTTATGATTAATTTAAAATGATATTATTGTTAATATAAAAAGAAAAATAACTTATTATTTTTATTGAAAATATATTGGATAACAATGTTGTCATGCTCTCTTATGACTTCCACTCATCACCTCTAACAATTAAAAGATCATTTTCATCACTACCATTAATGTAGGTGACAATAATTTCAATACATTTTTAATTGAAACAATAAAATTCATTTATCATTCTACATCAAACAAAATATTATTTTATATTAACCACAAAATCTCACAACTTCTTAACATGTAGATATAAATAAGTAATGATGATAAAGTAAGATAACAATTATCTCACCTACTTAACAAAAAATTAAATAATAAAAACTCAATTAAAAAAATATAACAATTTAATAGACAATAAAATATTAATAAGAACTCAATTAAAAATATCTAAATTTATCAAAACTTAAGATTTAATTAAATCACTAATTAACTATTTTCATATAAAAATTAATATCATGTTGTGATATGTTTAACTTTTTCTTTTTAATTACATGTTGAACTTTAAAGTGTTGAATTAGGTGAGAAACAATTAAGTGAAAGATTTTGTTAACTTTCACAACACTTTAGAATATATAATATATTAGATTTTTTTTTTGTCGCATCAATATTACATATTACAATAGGTCATTTTTTTTATCAGTTCATTAATTTACGATAATAAGTTTGGTTTGCTTTACCATGATTTCAACCATAACCACGATTGAAAAGATGTCATCACAATGGTTAGGGAGTATACATAATGAATATAACAATTGTTTTTACTTCTACCACTGTTAAAAAGTGATTTATAAGAACACTTATTAGTTGTTGTTGAAAATATATTATTAACCATGTCTTAATCAACAATAATTAAACTATCGTGGTTAATACTCCCTTCATATAATATCCAAGTCTATATTAAGAGTTAGGGTTTCAATAATTTTTACTCTATGACACTTCAATCAACTTTCTCTATCATTTATTAGAACTCTCCACGAATCAAAACCTTTTTCTGAATAGTCTTTTTAGAGACACTAACAACCAAAGAGGGACTAATAACCAAACACAAATACTTCACCGATTATATTATGTAACTAAATTATCAACTTATACATCGTATAATACCAAAGTACTTAGTTTCAACATGATTGAGTGACCCAGAAAAAGAAAAGAGGGACATGATAGAGAAATAAAAGGTTAAGGTATTTTAATTAAGAAGGGGGTAGCATGCGTTATTATTGATTTGCGTGGCAATTGGCCATGTCAACAAGAAGCACGAGGATGGAGTGATGGCCACAAGGTTCCAAAATAATGATCATTTTGGAAATCAGGCCCAAGTTGAATAAGAAAATATCACACATCTTGATTTCCATCCTCCATTCTCTTTCATAAGGTTAAAAATTTAGGATAAAGGTTTATTTGGATTTATGTTGTGAAAATTAGTGATTTGGTTGAACAAAATGTTGAAGGCATCCTCATGAATAACAACAAATTGTGAAAATAATGTAAAGTACATTGACATTTTTATTAATATAAAAATTTAGAGAATAACAGCTTATTAGTTATCAGACAAAAGTCCAAAAATAATGGCAGCCTTTATTTACCTGTTAATAATTGTTTGCCCCATCATAACAATCACTTCTAACCAAGTTGTATTTCAAGTGACTATCTAGAAGTATCAACCAGAATAAAATTTCTGAACCGAAAGGTTAGGTATCTCACATAATTATTATGTGACCTACTTTTAGATCTAAAATACAAAATTCATTACACCACCTACACCAATAGATTCATTCCTCAACCTAGGTGCAAGTCCCTATCCAACTCTGTTATGGCCTCCTTTGTTATAAATTCTTGGCAAAGATCAGCAAGATTACACTTCCTATGCATTTTATATACATCATTCTACTAACATCAATACTGAAAGTGAAGCATGGCTGTATAAATGCGTCAAAAAAATGAACTACAGGGATTTGGAAAACAATAATGCAAAATATCATTTCTTTTTGGGAAAAAAATGTATGAATTGAGTCTCGAGGACTTGTCAGAATCCCAGGTTGTTTTAACAAGAGAAATGAAACTCATACTTTTATGGGATGAGTTCGTTTTTCACCAACTTTATTGGCAGAAAATAACTTCTAAAGATGGAACTTTCGCAAAAGAAATAAAAGAGGGTCCACTCTTTAATAACTGAAAAGGGCACATTTTATGTTCTCTTAAATGTCCAACAAAAGTAGATACGACCAGAGCATACAATTATAGACCTCTCCTACACACGTGAACCCTATCCACCAACAGTAACACTTCCTAAATTGTAGACACAAGATGTATACAGAAACCAAAACCTTTCGCAGGACTTCGTTTTTCAATAACCAAACACTGCCCCACCTGAGAATTTTGTTTCAAAATAATGGTTTCAATTTACATAACCAGAAACTGTACCTCAAGTCTGCATTCTCTACATCAAAATCCTTCCTTTCAAGTCTGCCATTCATGCCCAGAAGTAAGAATGTTGAGCCAAGAAAAAGGGGCTCTTCATTTACTCTAAAAGTTTGCAGCAGGAATAATTAACTAAACAAGGCACTGTTAACAAGAGATGTGATTGGTGCCATAGCTGATTGCTTGAAGATTTGGTTCTGACATGTTTGTAACCCATCTCATTGGACCATTTGATGTGCCTGGTATGTTGTAAGCATAAGAAGGCCATCTTACATTTTCTCCACACAAGTTGGTGGCATTCATTCTCATCATCTTCTG
>Ga0099824_1003367_pt1 | contig 23366 bp, 8 predicted proteins | sample SiratrowhiteBW_FD_76837 | JGI IMG/M metagenome (GOLD analysis project Ga0099824, IMG submission 76837) | Root nodule microbial communities of legume samples collected from California, USA - Siratro white BW | ecosystem: Host-associated > Plants > Roots > Nodule | place: USA: California... | reverse complement strand
TTGTAATGACTCCTCTAGCTTCTTAGCCCTTGCTCTAGTCATAGGACCCCCCAATCCTTGCAAAGGTTCTTCAATTGGAATTTGGGCTTGGGCCTGGATGTCCTCATCAATGTCCTCATCACAAAGGTCGCTCAGCGGTAACATAGTTCCGCTCAGCACGTTGATAGCTTCTTGGGTCCTCTTAAGCACTGACTCTACGAGTGTCTCGTGTTTTGTTCTCAACAGATAGCTCTGCGTTTGGTACTGGTTTGCTTAGCTATTTTTCAAATCCTGCAACATTTGGGCAATGTTTAAACCATTTTTGTATTACTGATCAATTTAAGATTCTAATTGGAATTGAGTTCAATTTGACTAAAAATATTCCATTTGCATTCATTTAAGTGTCATAATCAAGATGGAAAATAAGTATTTTAGACACTTATCAAACTCCCTCCAACTTAGATCTTTGTTTTGCCCTTAGGAAATCACAAAAACAAATTTTTGTAGGATTCAAAACATGAATTGATTGGATCAAGAACTTATTATAACTCGATTTAATGATCAATCAAAGATCAATAACTTTGTCTCTTTTCAACAACAAATCACCGGTTCTTTTCATCACACAATATCAAAATTGAGCACAAGATTATCAGCAATGTAAAATCCCTCCCTAGCTAGGTGTTTTCATTCAAGTGACTAAGCTAAATCTCAATTTGGTTGTGTATCTTGTTTTCAATTAGCTATGTACAAACAATTGGCATAAATCACTAAGGTCTTTCTTTGGCTTGTAATGGGGTTGGTCTATCAAGAAAAAATTAGTTTTTCTAGAATTTAAAATTTCATCCAACCAAGGACAAAATTAGTGTGCATTTCTAGATTTCTTTTTCTCTTTCCAATGTTTATTCCTTGAACTATTCAGCCTTTGATTTTGGCCTAAGTTTGCCAACTTTTTCACTCAAATTTTTTATACATAACTTTCTTCCTTTAAAATAGCTTTGTTGACATTACTTTTTCTGCATAATTCTTTTCAAATGTTCCATCCGCTTTCATCTTTGGATGTTGCATATAAACATACTATTTTCTCCCTTTTTGGTCAGCAAAGGTGGTTCAGATTTTGATACATGCAAGGATGAACTACTTGAAAAACAAGAGAAAGAGGAGCATAAAGGAATTACAACAAGGTGAATGTCTAAAAAAATAAAAGAAGAAGAAGTTTTACTAAATAAAAACAAGAGGAAGAATTAGAGCTTTGGAAGAAGAAAACAAAAGAATCAAGCAAGTATAGCTCTTAAAATTGGAAGGAACTTACGAGAAAGGAAGAGTTCAAGAGAGGCAACTTGAGGGAAGTTTCTTGATCTTTGGAACTCCCTAAAGTTTTGCACCAATCAACAACAAGCACAAAGATTTCCAAGTCATCAAAAGCCATCATTACATCCATACATTTAGATAACTACCAGTGCACCTTCATGTACCAAGGTTAACTCTCTAATTTTGTGAGGATTAGTTTAGCTTAATCTTAGTTAATTCATGTTAATATTTTGCTAATTTTGTGACTCTTTGGACATCCCATGCATTTATAAAAGGGGGTTTACACCATTGTAAAAACCGTAGAGTTGAGTGAATGAAATAGCCTTTAAAAGGTTTCTTTAAAAATTGAGTTCTCTCCTTTGTCTTTGTTTTGAGTTCTTATCTTGAGAAGCTTTCTCAAATGGTGACTCTTCAAGAACTTATTCTTGGAGGTTTTTCCCCATAGGTGGTGTGTTCCTTAACCTACCTTTAGTTTCTTTTTACTTTGTTTTATTGTTCTTGCATTTACTTTTCACTTTGTCGAATGCTTGTATTATCTTCTAACTCTATTGTTACACTAACTTGGTTTCTTTCATTGTTGGGTTGTGTTCTTCATCTCCTAACAAGTTGATCTAGATCTTAAACACCTCCTACAACACATATCAAATTTTGACTAGGGTCTGGGTAAGTGTTTATGCAATTCCAACTAAGGTTCAACAATAAAATCTACTTAAATAAGGTTGTCCTTTAGGCTCTAGGATTAGAAGTTTCACAGAAAAAATGGCCTTGGTCAATTTTGTGCCTTTTATACGTGATAACACTCAAAAATTTGACGCACAACCTATTGAAATGTAAGGCTAAGTCACTCATATACCTCACATTGTTTTCATTTTATTTATACTCACTAAGTGTGTTCTCTACTCTTGCTTATTTTAATTTGTGTGAATCAATAATCTACGTTCTGCAATCTTCAAATTGAGGTTGCTACTCCTTAATCATTTTCCTTTCCCAAAAAAAATTTTAGGTCTTTGATAATTGTTTCAATTTAAAGTACTTCCCCTAGCCAATTCTCAAAAATCAACTAAAAATATAATTATGAAAAAAATTACTAAAAGAAAAATTGAAACTAAAAAGTATGTAAAGAAAATTAAAATGAACTCTATCATGGTCAATCATCCTCTTCATCCTCCTTTTCTTCAAAATGACCCCAATGACCTAAATAACTTATCAAGGAACTCTTCCATCGAAACTAGTTGCCTTTTGCTTAGTGACTCTTTCATTATTTTGCTGCTTAGCTACAACATCCATCCCTCCAAGGAGAATTTCGAACTACGAAGGTGACATGCAAAAAAATGGATCTTAAAGGGTGTGATATTGGTGTAGGGTGTACATAAAGAATGCTTCATAAATGGTAGAATTTTCTCTATGGTTAACAATTAGTTGTTGAATATTGAAAATATGTTGTCTAGGAGCTAGTTCAGATTAAGTTAGAGCATGTTTAGTTTGTTTTAGCTGGTGTGTTGTACTTGGTTCAGCTTGGTGAGGTGATGGGCACAGAACATCATCTAATGGATTAACGCAATGTGTTTCAATATAAGATTTGTTGAGAGAAGGTTTGAGTTTCTTCATTGGATGGCTGGGAGTTTCCACTCTCGTTAGCATGTGCCATTGGTTGATCTTGGAAAATCCAGAGGCTTTGTTGTCCCCCTTAGTGTAGGCTTAGATAAGATAAGTCTGTGAATCTCTTTAGAAATGATGTTAGCCACATCTATTACAACCTTTTTCCTTATGTAGAAGATGAGCTAAGCTTTATCCATATTCAAATCTGAGACATGGGTATTAAGAGTCACATTGAGAAAATGAAAGCTTCTCCAAATTTAGGCCATGGCCTTCATGTTAGTCATCAAAATTTTTTGGATTACATGTTCTACCTAGCTCGTAAGTTTTGCCACCCACACACAATTGCTCTATTTGGAGAGACATCTTTCTTAATTATAGCATACTGTCTTCCTTCTTCAAAAAGTTGTAGAGTTGTTTCCAAATAGGCATTAATAGCTTCCCTGTCATCCTGGATTCTACGCCTTCTAATACATGAGAAATGGGTTATGCTAATTTTTTTAAGAGGATTTGTTAGAGGTACAACTTTGGCAACATAAATTTAGTTAGAGGAAGCTATATAGAAAGGAAGAATGGAAATTTTTATAGTATGTTGTGCAATGTGGGGTGTGTCGCAACCAGGGTCACGATGGAGACGACAAAGAAAAATAATTATGAGTTTTCAAAAAGAAGAGTCACCACCATAGTTTATTAAAGAAAACTATGGAAAAATCAAAAGTAATGTTATGGTCTGCGAAAACTGGATTTCGGGCCTGGTTATCGGTTATAAGGAAGGTGTTAGGACCCCCACAACACCCGTCCTAAGGCGGTACCTTTATTAAATGAGCAAAACGAGTGTGAATTTAAAAATGTTTATTTTTCCAAGGAAAGAAACAAAAATTTCAAATAAAACAAAAAAAAAATTATTTTATTTTGGGGTCTGACAAGGTTTAACCTTGCTCCCTACGTAAGGTTACGTAGTTCTATTAGAAAATTTGATTGTTGAAGTGTTTAATATTTTTTATTACTTTTATAAAAATTCATTTTGGATATCGTTAGCCGCGACTTTTGATAATCCAAAAGAAATTAAAATCATTCTAATTAAATTTCGTGACGCAGACGATCATTTAATTTATTTAAAAATCTAAAAAAATGAAAATCTTTCGAATCAAATCCCATGATGCGGACGGTCATTTAAGAATTTATTTAAAATTTTTTTCTATTATTTTTAGTCCAAATTTTATTTATTATTATTTGAAAAAAACAACCTCATTTAGAAATATAAGTAAAATTATTTAAAATAGAATTGCATACAACAATAAACTAAAATCATAATGTCTAAATTTCATAAAATAATGTAGATAAAAATATTAGTACTAAAAATATGTTATTGTTGCAAAGGTAGGGATATTGTGGTGCAAATATAATATAAAGGTATGCTAAAAAGCAAATGTGATGGGCCACGGTGGAACTCATTTTTTTTTTTGAAAAAAAAAAACCTAATGCCTAGGGTGTCAAAACGTAAAAACGGAGGTGCAATGAGCCACCATGAAACCCAATCCGTAGCTTCTCATTTTCAAATTTCTCTGCCTCAGAGTAATTCACAGTTCCTTCACTTTAAGCAATTAGGGTTGGAATAAAATGGAATTTGGCAAAGAGGCAACAAAACAAGGCGGCGTTGATTCACTATAGGATTGGTGGTGCACCGACGGTGGGGATGGTGGTTATGGCAACCTTGGTCACAGCGGCGAGGTTGCAAAAGAGAGAGATGACGGTGGCGAGAGAGGGAGAGACAATGATTGAGGTTGTGTTGGGTGATTCCGTTCTAGATAACTATGGCGATGGCAAAAGGGAATTGGGAAGGACGCAAAGTTAGTTCACAGCGATGCTCGAGCCAAGATGCGGGGGCAGCGGTGACTCGACGTGGTGAGCGACAATGGTTGTGCTAATGGTGACTTGGCAGTGACGGGATTGAAACTCGCAGTGGTGTCTGGGAACGAAGAAGAGCTTCGAGCGGCGGCTTGCGAGCGGCGGAGGTGCATGGTTGACGCATTGTGGGTACAGTGAAGTTTCATGGTAGATTTCATGGGGTGTAGTGGAGTGGTGGTAAGGTTTGGAGTGTAGTGAAGTGGTGGTAAGGTTTGGAGCTAAGGTTTAGGGGTTGCCCTTTGTGAGACATGATAGTTGATAACAGGTAAATTACTATTTTATCTTAACATGTAAGATGATAACTTTTTTATTATTATATAAATATGTTAAACGTTTTTATTTTTCTATTTTTTTATTTATTTATGAAATGATGAAAAAATAAAAAAAATATTATAATAAGATAATTATACAAGATTTATAAATTTTAATCTTTAGTATTCAAATAAAATTTTAAACTTTACAAATCATATATGTAATGGTTTTTTAAGAATGATATCTAATTTCTAAATGTTTCTTGTTTGTCAATTCTAACCTAAATCATTCTTAATATTTTAAGTGTATTTTTTTTTTTGTCTTTCTTCATCATCTTATATCTAAATGCTTTATTTTTAAGTATACTTTTTATATGGTTTTTTTTAAGAGTATTATTCAAGGGAACTCCTTTTTTTTTATTATTTTTTTATACGTGGGAAGTGAAATAGTTCAGAGTAGTTTTAAGATTGATTGATTTTTTTTTATTATTATTGTCTTTCATGGAAAGTTAAGATTGGGTGAGAAGTTAGTTGAATCTTTCTTCTATATTTTATTTATTTATTTATATTTTTATTATTTATTATTTATTATTTTCTTTTTTTCTTTTTATTTATTTATTATTATTATGAAGTGTAGAATGTGTGAGAAGTAATAGGGGAGTGGGAGCAGTTTTTAAACGTCTATACTTTTTGTTATTATTTTTCTTTCTTAATTATTTTAAGAGAGGTATTTTGGAATATCTCATTATTTCTTCTTTTACTCTTACTTTATCACTCGATCAATCTTGAACAGTCTTGAACATAAAATTCATAGCATAGGCTCATATAACCAAATCATTAATTATATATATATATATATATATATATATATATTAATTATTTTATTATTATAGAAGAAATTCTTTATTCACATTTATATTTTTTAAACATATTTTTTTTCTAAATTTAACTTATTTATTTATCCGGACGAAATCAGGTGTTGACAATGTTAGGAAAGTAAGAAACTATAAGTGTAGCTAATTTCGGAAGACAAGTTGAATGGAGTTTGAACTCTTTTTCATATCGAATAAATATAAACTATCTCCTAGACCATCTAGAACATCTAGCATAATCGTCTAAATAGATCTTCTAATAGATGATCTAACCGGAAGAATAGAGAAAATAAAACTTGAGCAACAACAAAAGTAATGAGAGATTGATACATAAGAATTTATCCTAGTTCACTCACATTTCGGGATACTTCAACCCCCATAAATAATTGCTTAAAAACTTCCATTAATCAATACACTTGATTACAACAAGTATTTAAATTTCTTAAAGTTCTACATTTTTAACTTCTTCCTAGAATTAAAAAATTAAAAAATTAAAAAAAAAACATTGAACACTTTCATAGAAAACATAAAAATAACTCACAAAAATATAAATTTATAATATAAAAAATTACAATGATTTAGTATGGATAAACCATAAGTCATGATTGATTTTTAAAATAAACTAAGTTTCTTCCTAATACAATATAGAATCAATTTAGATAAAATCCAAAAAACACATACTAAATTTCATTCCCAAATCTTGTCGTAAAAATGCTTACTTTCTTTAGAACTTTGACCTTCCACGTTTCTTATATAGATTTTTACTTCTCACATCCAGATTTATATTTATGTAAAATAGAGTAAGCATATATCTAACTCTTTCCTTTCCAAATCCACTTATTATTGTCATTTCTCAACAGCATTTTACCGTTTGAGATATCTCTTCCTGATAAAAATTCCTAAATAACTCTCTTCTTCACATAAATCTCAATTTCCAATTCCGATCATACCAACCACCGTTTCCTCTTTATTTTCAGATATGAGGTAAAACCTTTTTTATTTATTTTCACTACATAGTTCCCCATGCCACTTGTCTCTCATAAAATTGTTTAGGCGCCCATCACCCAATCTTCTACATTAGTTCTTATGAAACTATTTGTTCGACAATCCTTCCTACAAAGCTTCTTGAAATTTCTCCATAAATGATATTTTCGTACATTTATTTATAAGTTAATTTACTATGTATTAAATTGCTAATTATTTTACTTTTTAATGTTAAAATACAAGGGATAATAATTTAAAAAAATTAAATAACCTATAAGCTACAATTTAAAAATTAGTTGAAAGAACTTGTAATTTATAAATTAAAAATTTCTAAAATAAATTATTTGATATATCTTACTAAATATATTTGTATTTGATTTATAAATTTGCAAAATAAGATTATAACAAGCTAATTGACTTGACTAAGTACATTTTTATGATTTGTAGACAAAAAACTCTTATAACCGTTAAAAATATAATTTAATAGCACTACAACCAAAATAATTGGAATTTTATCTCCAAAAATAAATTATTAAAATAAAAAAACTACTATAAGTATTATAGTAATTAATTTTCGTTAAGTGTAAGCAAGTCCTACTAATGTTGGTTGTAGGATAAGTAAATAGAGAATGCGATTTTATTCAATTAGATTTAACTAAACTTCAATTAAACTAGAGAGAATAGAAAGAATGTGTAATGTTAAAACTTCTCTTCTTTATTCTTTATTTTGAAAAGTTTGAAGTTTGTGTGAATTACAATGCTACTCCAACTATATTAAGGTATGATAATATATATGTTTCTCTCCCATAATTAAATGCGTTTACAGGTTAAAGATGAGTGAAAACGTTAATAAGTAAATTAATGGAAGGTTCACTTTTTAGATGTTAATTAATTATTAACATATGTTTTCATTTCTTCAATATGAGAACTAAGGTCGATTCTTCAACTATAAATATAACTTCATACAAACTACTTTAGTGCCATAATCAAAGTGTTGTAAGTTATTATCATTAAGACCTTTTTTGATCATCAAATAATGGTCACATTCAACAACAACTTTTCTCTAATGTTGTTATGCTTTGTGATCAGTTCGTCATTAATGTTTAACATTGGGCTTTCTAATGTTGCCTTGGCACCATCAAATGCACCTGGACCATCGTATGAAAATTATTTAGCTAATTGTGCATCAAAGTTAGACTCAATTTGTGGTAAAGACATATACTTTGTTGTATTTTTTGGTAACACAACTGTTACTGAAGATTGTTGTGACGAACTTGTGAACGATGTTGGAAAAAGGTGTCACGATGACATGACAAAATATGTTTTGACTAAGACAAAGTTCGTAAGCAATAATGTTCAAATCTTGGACAAGAGTGAGAAAGTTTGGAATGATTGTGTTGGTGTTGAATCATATAAATTTATAGTGTAATATCGTCTCATAAAAATATAATATTAATTTCAAGTTATGCTTTGATGGCTTATTTCGTTAAAATTAAATAATAATTCGATATTTTCATCAATAACAACAATGTTTGCTTTTTCCATGTTAAGTTTCTTTACAACCTAGTTCTCATGTCATTTTATTTCGAAAGATTATTTTATAGATTTATAATTCTTTATTATCTTCCTTAATCTCAAATACTATATGAAACACTTGGTATATATGTTATATAACGGGTGATCGAAGCAGTATCTAGTCAAATAAATACAATTAAATGCAATACTAGGAAGTGACTCCTAGGTCGTCTGCCAAGGATCTAGTTTTCTGTCAAAAAATTAAACACATAGAAAAAGGGTGGTTTGTTGTGAAATAACTAGATTTAATAAAATAAAAATTAAACAATAACCGAATTAGATTTTCTTAACCGAAATTTAAATTACCCTTTTGACTAGATTGCAATTCGCTTATCAAAGGATGCATAAATTCATGCTCAAGTTATTAAACCCTAATTCCAACCTGAATTAATTAACTCAGCGATAACTAACACAACTTTTACTTTTATTGAACCTTAATTCCTACACGAATTAATTAACTAAGCGATAATTAATACAAGTTTTCCTTATGCAAATTAAGCATTCACATACATCATTCATCCCATCCCAACAATACATCATTCATCCCATCCCAACAACCCGTGACTCACTCCATTAAGCATGAACAGAAACACGAAATTCATATTAACTGAAACATTAAACATGAAACAGTAAAATCATTAAGCACAAAAATGAAATGATGAAGAGTTAAGAGACGAAGAGAACAAAAATAACACAACAACAACCTCAAAGCTTCATTGCAATCTTAATCAAAAGGATAATCTTATAAATTACTTCTATTAAATTCGAATAAAGCAAACAAAGATTAAACAAAAACAAAGATTAAATGCAAAACGAAATTAAAACAGGAACGAAACTAAATTGAAACAGGAACGAAATTAAATTAAATAAAAATAAAAACGAAATTAAATTGCAGAGAAAATAAATACAGAACCATTTTTTCCAGAGAGAGAACTAACTGAATCCCAAAAGCAGAGAGTCTATAACTCCTTTGGCTTCACCTCATTTAATAGGCGGCTAGACCTAGGTCAGTCCTGAACACTAAACCTAATAGGTCCAAATCTTTCAATTTTGGTCCAATGAATAAAAACTAAAAATAAAAGAATGACAATGTGACAACTCCTCTTCAATTCTAGAATTAATTTCCAAGCCCAATACAATTCCACAGTTGCCTTGAAAATAATAATAAAATTAGCTCAGAAAATTTGAATTAAATAAAATTACAAATTTCTCGTAAATGAAGCTCAAACAGTGAAATTGAGAAAATAATAAGCAGTTAAGCACAAATCACTAATTAAAATAGGTACAAAAAGACAAGTAAACAAGGAAAAATAATGACTCATCAATGGGTGAGGCTCCAAGTATTCCAAGCCCCAATTAAATTATTTTTTTGAGTAGCTCTAACATTCATGGATTCACAAACACTAATTAACTTTGAAAACACTTCTATTTTAATGAGATACATATCTATAAGGTAACTTGGAAGTTAAGTTCCATAAATACATAGTTATTTGATATGCAACATTCACTAGTCGTAAAAAAAATCACCATTAATCATGAGGTCAATAGATAAACTCCAATCCCACTAAGTTATATATTTTTATAATGAAAGTTCTTGTTTGAAAGCAATAATAGTATAAAAGGCATTTTGACTATAACAATGTGTGTGTTTAAATTATATTAAATTAGGATGATGATATATGTTACATGATAAGCTAATATAAATTTTAGCAAATTATACTAAACTAGTATGTATGATGTTACAAAATAAGCTAATATGAGTTTTAACTTACGATTCCTAAAATAATGTAAAATATACTTTTGGATTGACTATTAAACTCTCTCATTTAAATATATTTTTCATCTATCCACAAAAAATTGAATAAACATTATACACATCTATATTCAAGATATACAAAGATGAATAATAATAATAATAAATTAAATCAACTGTATTCGAGACATGTAGAGATTTATCAACATAATAATATAAAATCAAATCAAGTGCACTTGTATAAATTGTAAGTGTTTCGTATATACCGTGGTGCTTGGGAAAAAGTATTTCCAGACTACAAGTCTTATACAACTTACCAAAAGTATAACTAGCAGACCATCATCATGGCATCTTGAGATTGATCCATTAACTATTGGTACCCTCAAAACATATTTAGAGGCACTCCTTAAAAAAAATGAGGAAAATCTCCAAAATGTTATATCTGGCATACATAATAAATTTCTTAAGGATTTAGAGCTCTTGCAAGATCAACATCGCGTTGAGTTGAGTCAACATTAGTCTCGAGTTGTCATCCCTCCACAAACAACTAGATATAATCAACTAGGACTGGAACACACATTGATTTGAGCATGAATAGAGGGACTAGATCCAACACACCAAACATGTCATTGAATCTCAAACAACCCCGATAATAAAACCTCATGAGGAAAAATTGTTACAAGGTACTCAGACTTAGAGGTTAGCAGTAGAGACACGAACACAACAAATTCAATCTGACAATAATTCCTGAGTCCCTGAGCAAACTAACAACGTAACACGACCTCGGGCCCGAACGTGTGGACCCTTACCACTAGAGGAGTCACAAGCATATGATCAACAATTATCTTTGAAGGTAGTTCTAACACCCTCGCTGATTTAGGAGGTGAAGGTTTCATCCATTCATGTTAGATGTTATGAAAACCCGATTTCCCACAAAGTGGAAATGACCCTATGTTGATATGATGGATTAGTGAACCTGAAAACACATGTCAAGACGTATTGTAAGCTTTTCCATACTACTATCAAGGGACCAACCTTTGAATGATTTTGAAGGAGTGTATAATTTTTTGAGAATTGTATGTTTTGTTTAGCTCATAAGTTCTGCCATCCACACACAGACATGCAGCCGCTCGATTTAGAGAGACATCTTTCTTAGTTATAGGATACTCTCTTCCTTCATCTTTATTTTTACAGAGTTATTTCCAAATAGGCACTAATAACTTCCTTTCCATCTTGGATTTTACGCCTTTAACCTATAGAAATGGGTTGTATCAATTTTTATAAGAGGATATGTTAGAGGTACAACATTGGCAACATAAATTTAGTGAGAGGAAAATATAAAAAGGAAGAACGGAAATTTTATGATATTTTGTGGTGTGGGGTGTAAGGAAGGTAAGAATGATATAGCTAGCTTTAGAAGAGGGGTTGAATAGAGCTTGGACTCTTTTTTACAGCGAGTAAACATAAACTAATGAACCTTCTAGATCATCTTGCAGAATTGTCTAAACAGATCTTTGAATAGATGGTCTAACAAGAGGAATAGAGAAAACAAAGTATAAGCAACAACAAGAGTAATGAGAGATCGATACACGAGAATTTATCTTAGTTCATCCACACTTCGGGATACATCTAACCCACTTAAACAATTGCTTAAGAGCTTTCACTAACCAACACACTTGGTTATAATAAGTATTCAAACCTCTAAAAGTTCAACCTACTTAACCTCTTCATAAGATTAAGAATTCTAAAGAAAGCAATGAACACTCTCAGAGAGAACATAAAGAAAGCTCACAAAGATACAAATTTACAATGTAAAGAATTATAATTGTTTAGTATTGATAAACCATGATTTTCACCCAATTTTTCTACTTTAGTTCCTATTAAACCATTTGTTCGACTCTCCTTCCTACAAAGCTTCTTGAAATTCCTCCACTAAAAATGATGTTTTCATATAGTTATTTATAAGTTAATTTACTATGTAATAAATTGATAATTATTTTACTTTTTAATGTTAAAAGAAAAGGGAGGGATAATAATTGAAAAAAATTTAATAAACTATGAGCTACAATTTAAAAATTAGTTGAAAGAACTTGTAATTTATAAATTAAATTTTTTTAAATAAATTATTTGATATATCTTACCAAATATATTTGTATTTGATTTATAAATTTGCAAAATAAGATTATAATAAGTTAATTAACCTTACTAAATACATTTGTATGATTTGTAGATAAAAAACTATTATAACTATTAAAAATATAATTTACTACTATTACAACCAAAATAATTGGCCAGTATTAATTTTATGTGGAAGTCCAAAAATAAATTATTAAAATAAAAAAACACACTATAAAAATCGTTGTAATTAATTTTTGTTAAGTGTCACCAAGTCCTACTAATTTGGGTTGTAGGACCAGTAAATGGAGAATGTAATTTCATTCAATTAGATTTAACTAAACTTCAATTAAACTAAAGAGAATAGAAAGAACATGTAGTGTTAACACTTCTTTATTCTTTATTTCGAAAAGTTTGAAGTTCGTGTGAATTACAATGTTACTCCAACTATATTAAGGTATGATACCGTGTATGTTTCTCTCGCACAATTAAATGTGTTTATAAGTTAAAGATTAGTGAAAACGTTAATAAGTAAATTAATGGAAGGTTCAGTTTTGAGATGTTAATTAATTATTAACATATGTTTTCATTTCTTCACTATGAAAACTAAGGCCGATTCTTCAACTATAAATATAACTTCATACAAACTACTTCAGTGCAATCATCAAAGTGTTGTAAGTTATTATCATTAAGACCTTCTTTGATCATCAAATAATGGCAACATTCAACAACAACTTTTCTCTAATGTTGCTTCAGTTCGTCGTTAATGTTTAACATTGGGCTTTCTGATGTTGCCTCAGCACCACCAAATGCACCTGCGCCATCGTACGGAAATTATTTAGCTAGTTGTGCGTCAAAGTTAGACTCAATTTGTGGTAAAGATATATACTTTGCTGTATTTTTTGGTAACACAATTGTTACTGAAGATTGTTGTGACAAACTTGTGAACGATGTTGGAAAAAGGTGTCACGATGACATGACAAAATATGTTTTGACTAAGACAAAGATCAGAAGCAGTAACATTCAAATCTTGGACAGGAGTGAGAAAGTTTGGAATGATTGTGTTGGTGTTCAATTATAAAAATTTATAGTGTAATCTCGTCTCATAAAAATACAATATGAATTTCAAGTTATGCTTTGATGGCTTATTTCTTTAAAATTAAATAATAATTCGATATTTTCATCAATAATAACAATGTTTGGTTGTTCCATAATATAATATGCTTAATGTTAAGTTTCTTTACAACCTGGTTCTCATGTCATTTTATTTGGAAAGATCATTTTAGAGATTGATAATTGTTTGTTATCTTCCTTAAGTTCAAATACTATATGAAACAGTTGGTATATATGTTACAAAACAGGTGAGGCTCCAAGTATTCCAAGCACCAATTAAATTATTTTTATGAGTAGCTTTAGCATTCATGGATTCACAAACACTAATCAACTTTGAAAACACTTCTATTTTAATGAGATACATATCTATGAAGGTAACTTGGAAGTTAAGTTCCATAAATACATAGTTATTTGATATGCATCATTCACTAGCCGTAAAAAAAATCAATATTAATTATTAGGTCTATAGAAAAACTCCAATCCCACTAGGTTACACATAATGAAAGTTTTTTGTTTGAAAGCAATAATACTATAAAAGGTGTTTTGACTATAACAATGTGCGTGCTTAAATTATATTAAATTAGGGTGATGATATATATGTTACATGATAAGCTAATATAAATTTTAACAAATTATACTAAACTAGAATGCATGATGTTACACAATAAGCTAATATGAGTTTTAACTTACGATTCTTAAAATCATGTAAAATATACTTTTGGATTGACTATTAAACTCTCTTATTTAAATATATTTTTCAGCTATTCACAAAAATTTGAATAAACATTATACATATCTGTATTCAAGATATAAAAAGATGGATAATAATAATAATAATAATAATAATAATAATAATAATAATAATAATAATAATAATAATAAATTAAATCAACTGTATTCAAGATATGTGGAGATTTATCAACATAATAATATAAAATCAAATCAGGTGCACTTGTGTAATTGTAAGAGTGTTTGGTGTCCACCGTGGTGTTTGGGAAAAAAATATTTCCAAACCACAAGTCTTATACTACTTACCAAAAGTATAACTATCAGACCATCATCATGGCATCTTGGGATTGACCCATTAACTATTGGAACCCTCAAAACACATTTAGAGGCACTCCTTCAAAAAAAAATGAGGAAAATCTCCAAAATGTTATATTTGGCTTGCATAATAAATTTCTTAAGGACTTGGAGCTCTTACAAGATCAACATCGGGTTGAGTTGAGTCAGCATTAGTCCTGAATTGCTAGCCCTCCACAAACAACTAGCTATAATCAACTAGGACTGGAACACACATTGATTTGAGCATGAACAGAGGGACTAGATCCAACATACCAAACAACACCGATAATAAACCCTCATGAACATGAGGAACAATCGTTACAAGGTACAGACTTAGAGGTTAGCAGTAGAGACACGAACACAACAACTTCAATCTACAATCATTCCTGAATCCCTAAGCAAACCAACAATGTAACTCGTCCTTCGACCCAAACTCGTGGACCCTTACCACTAGAGGAGTCACAGGCATATGATTAACAATTATCTTTTAAGGTAGTTCCAACACCATCGCTGATTTAGGACGTGAGGGTTTCATCCATTCATTTCCGATGTTAGGAAAACCTAATTTCCCACAAAGTGGAAACGACCCTATGCTGATATGATGGATCATTGAACCCAGAAAAACATGTCGATACATATTGTAAGCTCTTCCACACTGCTATCAAGGGACCAACCTTTGAATGATTCTGAAGGATTGCATAATTTTTTTACGATTGCATGTTCTGTCTAGCTCGTAAGTTCTGCCAACCACACAGAGACATGCAGCCGCTCGATTTAGAGAGACATCTTTCTTAGTTATAGCATACTCTCTTCCTTCATCTTCATTTTTGTAGAGTTGTTTCCAAATAGGCACTAATAACTTCCTTACCATCTTGGATTCTACGCCTTTAATCCATAAAAATGGGTCTTGTCAACTTTTCTAAGAGGATTTATTAGAGGTACAACTTTGGTAACACAAATTTAGTGAGAGGAAACTATAAAAAGGGAAGAATGGAAATTTTATACTATTTTGTGGTGTGGGGTGTAAGGAAGGTAAGAAACTATAGGTGTAGCTAGCTTCAGAAGAGCGGTTGAATAGAGCTTGGACTCTTTTTTACATAGGTAAAGATTAACTATCTAATAAACCTTCTAGATCATCTTACATAATTGTCTGAATAGATCCTTAAACAGATGGTCTAACAAAAGAATAGAGAAAACAAAGCATAGGCAACAACAAGAGTAATGAGAGATCGATACACGCGAATTTATCCTAGTTCATCCACACTCTGGGATACATCCAACCCTCTTAAACAATTGCTTAAGAGCTTTCACTAACCAACACTCTTGGTTATAAGTATTCAAACCTCTCAAAGTTCTACCTACTTAACCTCTTCATAAGATTAAAAATTCTCAAGAAAGCAATGAACACTCTCCGAGAGAGTATAAAGAAAGCTTACAAAGTTACAATGAAAAGAAGTATAATGGTTTAGTATTGATAAACCATGATTTACTAAATAAACTAAATTTCTTCCTAATATAGTATAAAATCAACCTACATCAAGTCTAAAAACGTATACTAAATTTCTTTCACAAATCTTCCTGGGAAGAAGCTTACTTTCTCACATCTAGATTTAAGTCTATGTAGGATAGAGTAAGCATATTTAACATGTGTATTTCTACACTCTTTCCTTTCCAAATCTAGTTATTCTCGTCATTTTTCAACAGCATTTTACCTTGTAGTTTGAGATGTCTCTTTGATAAAATATCCTAAATAACTCTCTTCTTCACATAAATCTCAATTTCCAATTCTCATTCGACCTTTCACCCATACCAACAATTGTTTCCTCTTTATTTTCATATATGGGGTAAAACCTTTTTTATTTATTTTCACTACATAGTTCCCCATGTCACTTGTCTCTCATAAAAGTGTTTAGGTTCCCATCACCCAATTTTCTACATTAGTTCCTATCAAACCATTTGTTCGACTCTTCTTCCTACAAAGCTTCTTGAAATTTCTCCACTAAAAATGATGTTTTCATACAGTTATTTATAAGTTAATTGCTAATAATTATTTTACTTTTTAATGTTAAAATAAAAGGGATAATAATTGAAAAAAATTAAATAACCTATGAGCTACAATTTAAAAATTGAAAGAACTTGTAATTTATAAATTAAAAAATTTTAAAATAAATTACTTGATATATCTTTCCAAATATATTTGTATTTGATTCATAAATTTATAAAATAAGATAATAACAAGCTAATTAACCTTACTAAGTACATTTGTATAATTTGTAGAGAAAAAACTATTATAACCGTTAAAAATATAATTTACTAGCATTACAACCAAAATAATTGGACAACACTAATTTTATGTGGAAGTCCAAAAATAAATTATTAAAATGAAAAAAAAAAACTATTATAGACATCATCGTAATTAATTTTCATTAACTGTAAGCAAATTCTACTAATTTTGGCTATAGGATCAGTAAATGGAGAATGTGATTTCATTCAATTGGATTTAACTAAACTTCAATTAAACTATAGAGAATAGAAAGAATGCGTAGTGTTAACACTTCTTTATTCTTTATTTCGAAAAGTTTGAAATTCGTGTGACTTACAATGCTACTCCAACTATATTAAGGTATGATAACGTGTATGTTTCTCTCCCACAATTAAATGTGTTTATAGGTTAAATACGACTGAAAACATTAATCAGTAAATTAATGGAAGGTTCAGTTTTTAGATGTTGATTAATTATTAACATATGTTTTCATTTCTTCACTATGAGAATTAAGGCAGATTTTTCAACTATAAATATAACTCGAAACAAACTACTTGAGTGTCATCATCGAGTGCCGTAACTTATTATCATCAAGATCTTCTTTGATAATCAAATAATGGCCACATTAAACAACAACTTTTCTCTAATGTTATGCTTTGCGATTAGTTCGTCGTTAATGTTTAACATTGGGCTTTCTAATGTTGCTTCGGGACCGTCAAATGCGCCTGGACCATCGTACGAAAATTATTTAGCTAATTGTGCATCAAAGTTAGACTCAATTTGTGGTAAAGACGTATACTTTGCTGTATTTTTTGGTAACACAACTGTTACTGAAGATTGTTGTGACGAACTTGTGAACGATGTTGGAAAAAGGTGTCACGATGACATGACAAAATATGTTTTGACTAAGACAAAGTTCAAAAATTATAACGTTGGACAGGAGTGAGAAAGTTTGGAATGATTGTGTTGGTGTTGAGTTATAAAAATTTATATTGTAATCTCGTCTCATAAAATACAATATTAATTTCAAGTTATGGTTTGATGGCTTATTTCCTTAAAATTAAATAATAATTCGATATTTTCATCAATAACAAGAATGTTTGCTCGTTCCATGATATAATATGCTTAATGTTAAGTTTCTTTACAACCTAGTTCTCATGTCATTTTATTTCGAAAGATTATTTTAGAGATTGATAATTCTTTATTATCTTCCTTAAGCTAAAATACTATATGAAACACTTGGTATATATGTTACATAATGGGTGAGGCTCCAAGTATTCCAAGCCCTAATTAAATTATTTTTATGAGTAGCTCTAACATTCATGGATTCACAAACACTAATTAACTTTGAAAACACCTCTATTTTAATGAGATACTTATCTATGAAGGTAACTTGGAAGTTAAGTTTCATAAATACATAGTTATTTGATATGCAACATTCACTAGTGGTAAAAAAATCACTATTAATCATTAGGTCTATAGATAAACTCCAATCCCACTAGGTTACATAATTTTATAGTGAAAGTTTTTGTTTGGAACCAATAATAGTATAAAAGGAATTTTGATTATAAAAATGTGTGTGATTAAATTATATTAAATTAGGGTGATGATATATGTTACACGATAAGCTAATATAAATTTTAACAAAATTATACTAAACTGGCATGCATGATGTTACATAGTATATAAGTTTTAACTTATGATTCCTAGAATAATCTAAAAACATACTTTTGGATTGACTATTAAACTGTCTGATTCAAATATATTTTTCATTTATCCACAAAAATTTGAATAAATATTGTACATATACATATTCAAGATATACAAAGATGAATCATTATAATAATAATAATAATAATAATAATAATAATAATAATAATAATAATAATAATAATAATAAATCAAATCAATTGTATCCGAGATATGTAGAGATTTATCAACATAATATTATAAAATCAAATTAGGTGTTTGGTGTCCACCGTGGTGTTTAGGTAAAATTATTTTCAAACCAGAAGTCTTATACTACTTATCAAAGGTATAACCATCGGACCATCATCATGGCATCTTGAGATTGACCCATTAACCATTGGAATGCTCAAAACACATTTAGAGGCTCTCCTTCAAAAAAAAATGAGGAAGATCTCCAAAATGTTATATTTGACATGTAGAATAAATTTGATAAGGATTTGGAGCTCTTGCAAGATCAACATCTGGTTGAGTTGAGTCAGCATTAGTCCTGAGTTGCTAGCCCTCCACAAATAACTAGCTATAATAAACTAGGATTGGAACACACGTTGATTCGAGCATGAACAAAGGGATTAGACCCAACACACCGAACAAGTCGTTGAGTCTCAAACAACCCTGATAATTAAACATGAGGAGAGCCAACAACTTCAATCTGACAATCATTTCTGAGTAAACCAACAATGTAACACGTCCTCGGGCCCAGGCTCATGGACCCTTACCACTAGAGGAGTCACAGGCATATGATCAACAATTATCTTTTAAGGTATTTCCAACACCCTCGCTGAATTAGGAGGTGATTTTTCCATCCCTTTGTGTTAGATGTTATGAAAACCCGATTTCCCATAAAGTGGAAATGACCCTATGTTGTTATGTTGGATCAACGGACTTGAAAACAAATGTCAATACGTACTGTAGGCTTTTCCATACTGCTCTCAAGGGAGCCTTTGAATGGTACTATTATCTGCTTAAAAATTCAATAGGTTCATTCGACACCATCATGGTGGCAACCTTGACCTCCCTACATAATATTGTACAAGGGGATGTTGAATCATTATGTCAATACATGGTCAGTTTGCTAAAGCCTCTATCCACATCCTGATCTACACCTGGTGATGCCAATTTTGTCTGGACAAATAAAATTGTTTCCTAAGAAAATTAAAAAACATGTGTTCAATTGATTTTAAAAAAAGGTATAAAAGAAAAAAGTTTTTAACTAGTTAGAAAAATAAAAATAGTTTTCTCTTAGAAAAATCAAAATGAGTACTTTAAGGTTTCAATGTAGTTTGGGCCTAGCCCACTAATTAACTAAAAAAAGGAAAGAAAACAGAAAAAAAAAAAACTAAAACAAAAAAGATGTCGTACCTCTGATTATTTTATTTCCAATTTGAGGGTTTTAATTTTTTTTAATTTGAAGATTTTTAGGTTTATTACAATTTGAGGGTATAGATTTTTTTTTTTTGAATTTGAAAATTTTTGAATTTATTACAATTTGAGAGTTCTAATTTTATTTTAAATTTCAAGATTTTTGGATTTATTGCAATTTGATGATTTTAATTTTAATTCAAATTTAGAGATTTTATGACTTATTGCAATTTAAAGTTTCAAAATTTTATTTTACAATTTAAGGATTCTGATTTTATTTTCCATTTAAAATTTTGTACCCTACTCCCACACTATATATATTCACCATTCATATTCACTCACACACAGAAAGAAAAAAAATACACATAATTCATTCATTCTTCTTTACACATACATGAAAAAGCCATTCACAGATCCATTCTACTCTTTCCTTACCCCCAATAACAAACAGTTCACTATCCATATTTATTTACAATCCAAAATAGAATAGAAAGAAAGGGAAGGAGATACACAAGTGCAGGTATGATAATGTAGAATTGAGTTTTGTAAGCATTTTATATGGTTTAATGTCTCTGGTTGTATTATTTTCATTTCATCATCTGAAACCAATAACATTCAAAATAAAATAAAAAGAGAGGGTGATTAAGATTGGTATACAACCACCATACACACACTCTATGTTCTTGTACGCACCATGCTTTCATTTTGTTCTATGATTTTGTTTAGTTTTTATTTTTTTATTTTATTTAAATCTTGACTAATTTATTTGTTTTAACCCATTCATTTCAATGTTGGTAATTTTTTTTACAAGCTTTGGTAATCATATTAAAATATACATCAAAATATATATTTTAATATTTTTCTTTTAATTTAAATAAAATTCTAATATCACCATGGTCACACGCACCATATTTTATTTATTTTTTATATAAACTTTCTACATTATAATTTGTAAATAATTTGAGATATTTGTACAGCTGCACACGTCATCTTATATTTAATTTATTAATTAAAATATTTTACATGGTGCATAGAATAATTATTTTATTATCAAAATGACCACACATGTTATGCAATATTTAGTTAGAAACTTTTGAAATAATAATTATTTTTGGGTATTTGTAAGTAGTTGTAAAACACTATCAATGCATTGGGATCCATTCCTGACATCACATAGTATTCATCATTTTCATTTAAGTTAGATTTTTGGAAGTATTTCCCAATCAAATCCAAATATCAAGTTCAAGACTCTATTGAATGAATAGAAACTAGCACTGAGAACGAAATGAAAACACCAACAACAAGTAGAAACATTGTATCATATATAAATATATCCAAAATACATATGAGTTTGAAAGACCACATTCAATCCCGAGAGGATGAAAATTATCTACTCATGGTACCCATTGAAGCACAACTTAAACGCAAGGAGGAGAATGTTCTACGTCCTTTCCTATGCAAAAACTATTGCTACAGTCGTCGGCCCCTTTTCAAGGAAGATCTCTTATATTTATACCTCTGGCACGTATTAGGTTAATGAGTTAATAATTTGTTAACAAAATCTAGCTTAAGCTAGACTTGGTTCGCTTGGGCCATTCTTCAGTAATTATCCCCCTTTCTCTGGGACCACTTTTGCATGGGCGGCCCCTGCTCGCTTAGGCAAGCAGTTCCCTTTTTACATCCCTCACTTTTTTCTATCATCTATGCTTTAAACCTGGAATTTATACACAATTTTGGGATTAAATGTTTTCATTAATCACATGTTTGAAGAATTTGCATCTTAGATCTAAAAAGTCTCAAATGAGGGGTATTATGCTACTTCAAACCACAGTTAGAACCAAAAGTCACCCAATTTCTCAAGCAAAATATACTAAAAATTGGCACTTATAAACTCTCCCCAACTTAGAATCTCCACATTCCACTAAAAGTGTTTCCTAAGGCATAATAGTGTTTGTTAACAAATCAGTCTCAAGGTTTCAAATTAGAAACATTTGCATCATTCAAACAACAACCCATTTCAAAACAAAGCAGTGGTGTTTCCAAGTCTAATCGCATGACACATGCGGTCATTTTGATATTAAAATAATTATTCTATGCACCATGTAAAATATTTTAATTAATAAAATTAAATATAAGATGACGCGTACAGCCATACAAATATCTCAAATTATTTACAAATTATAATGTAGAAAGTTTATATAAAATAAAATAAAATATGGTACGTATGACCATGGTCATATTAGAATTTTATTTATATTAAAATAAAAATATTAAAAAATATATTTTGATGTATATTTTAATATCATTACCAAAGCTTGTTAAGAAGATTACCAACATTGGAATGAATGGGTTAAACCAAAAAAATGGGTCAAGATTTAAATAAAAAAAAAACTAAACAAAACCATAGAACAAAATGAAAGCATGGTGCGTACAAGAACATGGAGTGTGTGTATGGTGGTTGTATACCAAGCTTAATCACCCTCTCTTTCTATTTTTATTTTATTTTGAATGTCATTGGTTTCAAATGATGAAATGAAAATAATCCAATCAGAGACATTAAACTGTGATACCCTAGAAAATAGTTATAGAATAAAATTTAATTTTTAGAGATAAATTTATTAACAGTTAAATATTTTTTTAACAGAAGAGTTGTTTAAGTAAATAAAAGATAGTTATTTACTTTTTATTTTTATAACAACCACCAACTCTCTCTCCCTAAGGAGATATTCTCTCTAAGAAGATATTTTATCTCTCTAAAAAGATATTCTGTTTTATTCTAATAAAAACTACCAACTCTCTCTCTAAGATATTCTATCTTTCTTAGAAGATATTCTGTTTTGTTCTAATAAAAACCACCAATTATCTCTAAGAAGATATTTTATTTCTCTAAAAAGATATTCTGTTTTATTCTAATAAAAACTACCAACTCTCTCTCTTTTTAAGAAGATATACAGATTTATGAAAACCACCATCTCTCAAACAAATCTCTTTAAAATTTTCTACCTTCTCTCTAAATTTGCGATGTCATAGATTATCAGATTGACAATCAGAAGACACCTTAGATTCCTAGCGTTGAGTAGATCAAGAGTGTCCGATCAGATTCTTGAACAGAGTTAAGTTGCTTGTGATTTTAAGGTTTTGAGTATCTCTACTCTATAGAGGTAAGGGAAGTTAGTTGCATATATGTTTTTATAAATGTTTGTCTCCTTTGAAATAGAAATTTATTTATAATGTTGATATTTGGTAAGGGAAGCTAGTTTGAATGTTTTTAATAAATATTATAATTACTTGTTTTCTGAATTTGGGTAAGGAAAGCTAGTTTAAATATTTTTAATGGATATTGTAATTATTTATTTTATTATATATGAATTTGAATTGAATGGAATGAATGTTTATGAATGGTACGATGTAGTATCAATGTTTGTGAATGATGTGGTGTGTGATCGAGACATAGTATCTTCAGGAAAGGAGATACC
>Ga0099824_1003364_pt1 | contig 23371 bp, 13 predicted proteins | sample SiratrowhiteBW_FD_76837 | JGI IMG/M metagenome (GOLD analysis project Ga0099824, IMG submission 76837) | Root nodule microbial communities of legume samples collected from California, USA - Siratro white BW | ecosystem: Host-associated > Plants > Roots > Nodule | place: USA: California... | reverse complement strand
TGAGAGGGAGAGGAAGACAATGAGGAAGAGGAAGAGGAAGAAAACGAAGGCGAAGGCGAAGGCGAAGAGCAAAAGCAGTAGCAGCGAAAGCGAAAAGACGAAGACGAAAACAGAGGAAGGAATTTGTTTGTGCCCTAAAACAAGACATACAAACGCGGTTGTTAGTGGCAACCGCGTTTGTATGTAGGATATAAACGCGGTTGCCACTAACAACCGCGTTTGTATCTCCTTCCAGTTTTCAAAAATAAATTAATTGTGGCCTATTATCGCGATTTTTGCCTGAACCGCGCTGGTATAGTTTTACTTAATTTCAAAAATGTCACCGCGTTGTTTTTAAACGCGGTTCGTTTTTAACCGCGATTATATCCTGCCTTTATATGTCATTTTTCTACTAGTGTAGTTCATAGTGCATGTAATTATGAAAGGAAAGATTGGGGGACACAAAAAGAAATTTGAGGTGAGAAAAAATATAACTAAATAATACAAAACTTTAATTATATGATAAACTATTTAATTAAAATAAAAATTATTTAGGACAAATCAGCTTGTGCATAGTGGAATTAATTTTGAAAAGATGATAATTGAAATATGAAATTGAAATAGAGTAATGAAGGAAAAGAACATGCTAGAGAAGAAACAAAAGAGAGAGAAAAAAAAAGAAAGGAACAGGAAAAAGTTCTTAAATATTGTTCTTTGATAGTATGTAAAGCTAAATTGATAGACAAATTTGGATATTGGAATTAACTTATATTTTACTTTTATCTACGTTAAAGTTTAAGCATATCTAATCATTATCAGTACGATGTGCAATCCTAAATATGAGTTGATAAGTCACTGGTTAAACCGTAAATTTTAAATGACTTTGAAAAACCATTCCAGTTCAACACGAGAATAGAAGTATTCAATACGAACAAGAAAGACATTTTCCTCAGGAAATTTATGACTGATAATCTTGATGTTAGGCATAATTTACGCATAACGTTTAACATTATTTTCTGATGGAGAGATTAAGTATATGCTACCGTTTAAACATGAAAATGATGACTAAACATCAATTATAAAAGATGTTTAGTGAAGCATATAAAATATGTTTAGTCATATATATATATATATATATATATATATATATATATATAAATGAAGTTGGAGTGTATTAAGAAGAATGTGAAACAAGTAACAGGAAGTTACGAAGAGGCATGCCTGATAGGGTGGTCCACGTGGAACAGAGCGGTGGCGCGTGCTCCTTCCCTGTGGGCTCCACCACTAATGCCGTCGGTGCACGTGCCCTCCATGATTGCTCCCGTGTCCAAAACTGCTACTGCTAACTTACACCCTGCACAACTAATCACATAAAAATATATTTTCCATTATAGTATTGTATTTATTTTTTACGGTAATTTAATATGTATCTTTTAAATTGTTTTTAGTAAATTGCCACTTTATTTTTTTCGAATTTGTAAGTCAGTGGATTGATTAAAAGAATTATGGAATATAAAATTTTGCTTGAAAAATTTTAGAATGGATAAAAAAAAGTTATTTCCATAATAATAGTGACTGAGTTTAAAATCGTGATATTATAATCTGTGTCGTTGAAATCTTGTATAGTGAGCATGATTTAAGTTAAATTTTATATTGGAACTGTGGTCGTGTGAAAATTGTGTAATAGGAATATGATTTTAGTTATTGTATAATACAATTAAAATTGTGATAGTATGATATAATTTCAATATTCTTTATTTAGTTCTTTTTTTCTTTTTACAGACGTTTTTGCTAAATGAAGATACAATAAGAGATTGATAGGGTTTTTTTTTGTTGCAGATGTAAAAGTTAAGTAAAAGTAATGATAATTGAGTGAGTGAGATATTTCACTAGATTTTTAGAAATTAATTGCATTTTTAATATAATTAATACGTTAATATTTAGATGTAATTTTTATTTGAAAGATGCACATTTTGTAATAATAATTTTTTTTTACTTACACATTTTTTTAAGATATAAGCTCACGCTAAAAGAAAAATTTTAATTTTTAATTTAGATAATATGTTGTATTGCAATTGAGTGATAGACAACAAAGGTTTTGTGCTGAGATGTTGTATTGAGGTCGAGTAGTGTGGAGCTGTACCATCTGAGTCTTATATTGAAATTATTGATAAAATATTTAAGAAATCTCATCTTAACATTGAAAGTTGAGCCTAAAATGTGATATAGTGTGACGAAGACTCTTTGTTTTTAAAAATTGAATGTATTTATGATTTGTAGTAATTGGTTAGCAAAATATCTAGACTATGACCACTCGAAATAATACCAAGTCAAATTTTTTTATATATTTTACTAAAAGCACACTTGATTATTATGGAGTTTTAAAATACTAATTTTCAAAGTGTTATCGAGATCATTTAAATCAAATTGAAATATAATAAGTATTCCCAGTATCATTTGATTATGAGTGAGATATGTAGAAGTTCTCAGTGTTTAAAATGTTCTTGATTTATTGATGATGATTGTAATCGGAGTCTATTCATGATAAAAAGTTTGGTAAATTGAACTTCTAAAATGTGAAGACTTAGAATTAAAATTAAGGTCATGAGTATTTACCAAAGACCTAGTGATGACTAGGAATTACACTTTGTGTGTTATCGATTTAAAGTGGGAAACCTTGTTTACTTAAAAAACATAGTAGTGTTGTCTTCCCAGTAGCTATATTCTTTAATGCTCTCAACGTGTTGGAAATGCACCAAGATTACGAGACCTTAGAATAATACCGAGTTTCCCTTTATAATTATCAATTCTAAAAAATTTTCTGAGAGGTTCTACCTATATCAAAGTGGATTGTCTAACTAGTGTGTGAATCAAAAAATTCTATAGATTTCTAAGTATTATTTATAATAATAGTATAATGTTAAGATAGAAGTATTAATATTATATTTATAATTTTCAAAATGTTACAAATATCGAATTTTAAATTTTTAGGATATTATAACATGACACTTTAGAATCGTTGCTTTTAGCGCATTAATGAAGCACTTCATTCAAAACATTTTATTAAAAGTGAGTTTGCCCATGTTTCTACAATTTTCTTTCTTGAATATCAAAGAATGATTACAATTTTCTGAAATGTTTTTATTTGGATTTTCGCAGTCAAGCAACCTTTTTCATTACTTCTCTCTCTTCTTTGTCGCACTTCTTGTTCATCTAGGTACGCTCTGTTAGAACAAGATAAAAGAGAGAGAGAAAACAAAGAATTGAAAAGTGAATTGAGAGGCTTCACCTTCTATATTAAATCTGCACATATATGCACACGGATACACGTATTTATATATAAAGAAGGACCAACTAACTTCCTATGACAGAAGCAGTTGTAATATATTGAATTACTAACAACACTCCTCTTTAATCCAAAACATCTAGAGACTTTAATCCCAACAAATCTCTAAGCTTCTCAAATCTGCTCTGTTTGAGGGGTTTAGTGGAAATATCCGCCACTTGTTCTTCTGAGCAACAATACATGAGCTCAATCTTCATCTTCATAACTTGATCTCTTAGGAAGTGATACTTTGTCTCTATGTGTTTACTTTTCCCGTGACTTACTGGGTTCTTGGATAAGTCTATTACAGACTTATTATCTACCAGCAACTGAAACTGGTTTTCTATAGTTCAACTTCAACTCTTCCAACACAGATTCCAACCACAAGCATTGACAAGCTGCTTCTACAGATGCGATGTATTCTACTTCGCATGAGGAAAGTGCTACCACGTTCTGTTTCTTTGAACACCATGACACAGGCACATTCATATATTTGAACAAATATCCATATGTACTCTTCCTTTCAACCTTGTCTCCACACCAGTCCGAATCTGACCATCCTTTTAAGACACGTCCCATGAATCTGTTTTTTTTTTTTTTTGGATAGTATAATGCAAGTTCAATGGTGCCCCTTAGATATCTCAGGATGTGCTTGGCTGCTAAGAGATGTGGAGCTCTTGGAATAGTCATGAATATGCTCACAAGACCAACTCCATAACTAATGCCAGGCCTACTGTTACATACATATATGAGCGAACCAAACAATTGCTTGTAAAGCGATGCATCCACTACTGCTTCTTCAAGAGCTTCAGTCAACTTCAGATTTGCTATCACAGGTGTTGGCATTGGGATACAATCAGCCATGTTGAATTTCTTTAACACCTCTAATATGTATTTCTTCTGATGGAGTAGTATACCAGACTGTGTGTGTACAACTTCAAGACCCAGAAAATAATCAATTATTCTCAGATCCGTATTCTCAAATACAACTTTCATGTTCTCCTTAAATTCCTCTATCTCAGCTTCTTCATCCTCGGTCACTATTAAATCATCAATGTAGAGACACACTATCAGAAGTTTCTGGTTTGTTTCCCTCACATATATGTCATACTCAACACTACACTTGTGAAACCCCTGTACTAACAGCACCGAGTCAATGTGTTTATTCCAAGCACGTGGAGCTTGTCTAAGGCCATATAGTGCCTTTTGCAGTGTATATGCTCAACCTCTTTCACTTCAAAGCTAGGTGGTTGTCCCACGTATGCCTCTTCTTCCAGTGGCCCATATAAGAAAGCGGACTTAACGAGCCAAATACTCTGAAATGGTGCACCGTTGGCTTAATTCCTGTCCAGGCTTCTTCAAGGGTGCAGTCTTGTAGCTTCTTTGTTGGACAACGATTCAAAACATAAGTAGTAGTTGATACTGCTTCACCCCAAAAATGATGTGATAATTTATTTCCTCTCAACATGCATCGTGTCATGTTCAACAAAGTTCTATTCCTCTGTTCTGCCAAGCCATTATGTTGCGGTGTATAAGGGGGAGTCACCTCATGTTCTATGCCCTTTTATGCACAAAATTCAGCAAACTGCTTGGAGTTAAATTCACCCCCTCCAGCAGTTCTGAGGATATTTATCTGTTTCTCTGAATATCTCTCCACAGCATTGCAATATTGAACAAACTTGGAGAAGATTCCTTTCTTTTCTTTCAACAAATACAGCCAAATCATTCTGGTATATTCATCCACAAAGATGAGAAAATACTTGTTTCCTCTAAGTGATTCAACACTAAATGGATCGTACACATCTGAGAATACAACACCAAGTGGCTGTCTAGCTTTATGTAAGGCTTCCCTCACAAATTTCTTGCGGTGGTGCTTACTTATCACACACCCTTCACAAATTTTCTTGGGAGGTTGTATCATTGGTAGTCCACTCACCATACTCTTTCTACCCAATTGATTCAAACTATTGAAGTTTAGATGACCAAATCGGTAATGCCATAGCCAATCCTCCTCCTCAGTATGAATGGATGACATACACTGGATTGTTTTTGTGTTCGAGTCAATCTTGAAGGTGCGATTCTTTGATAGTGAAGTCTTGAACATCAAACGACCTTTCTCATCATAAACTTTTATACACTTTTGTTGCATGTTCATGGTGTATCCCTTCTCCAGCAATTGCCCCAAACTCAACAAGTTATTCTTCATCATTGGAACATACAACACATTATGCATGAAAGCCGTTTTTCCATCCTTTCTTGTGATAAGAACTTTGCCTACACCTTCAACAGTGATTGTGCTATTGTCAGCAAATCTAACACTACTTTTAATGATGGAATCAAGATCCACCAGCCAATCTTTATTTCCAGTCATATGATTAGAGCAGCCAGTGTCCAGATACCACGCTTTGTCTCCTCCTCCATCATTTGTGGTTGTCACCATCAAGAGAACTTGATCTGAATTTGTGTTCTCCCCTTCATGCGCCAGATGAGCTTCAACATCTTTCTTTCCTCTCTTGTTTTGTGAATGATTGTGCCAGCATTCATATGAGTAGTGGCCAAATTTTTGGCACACATAACATTGTATCTTTTTGCGATTAACTTCTTTTCTTCCCTTTTCTCGAAAAGATCTGCCTCCTCTAGAACTAGACCCTTCATTTTGTTCAATCGTGCCTTCATTTTGATCAGATACATCACCACATCTGTTAGGGCCTCTACCTCCTTTAGTTCTACCCCTGAATCGTCTTCCTCCTTTGCCTCTCGACTTGTTGTAATTGTTTACTTTGGCCTGTAAAGTTGCTTCTGTCACTGTCTCACCACTTCTTCTTTCTATAATCCTCTATTCATGGGCTTCTAGGAAATTTTGTAATTCCTCTACTGTCATGCTCTCCAAATCTTTTGACTCCTCTATAGCAACTACCATGTGATCAAAATGAGAAGTTAAGGTTTGTAGTACCTTCTCCATAATTTTACTATCCTTCATGCTTTCATCGCAGTTGTGCGTATCATTAACAAGAATCTGTAACCTACTGAAATAATCAGCTACAGTTTCTTGTTCTCCCATCGCAATCAGTTCATATTACCTTCTTAAAGATTGAATCTTGACTTTCTTTATTTTTCCAGAATTTCCATACCCAGCACTCAGAATATCCCAAGCTTCCTTGGTTGTGCTGGCCTTAGAAATCTTCTTCTGAAAAATGTTGGTAGACACATATTGATGTATTAGCATTCTTGCTTTGCAGTCTGATCTCTTCCTTTCTTTCTCCTCTGCACTCTTCAATGGTTCTTTACAACCCTTTTGCACTATTTCGTCCACTCCTTGGAAGCCTAGGATTGCATCCATCTTCACACACCAATCATGGTAACCTTTTCCATCAAAAATCGAAAGATTACCCGGCACTATTCCTCCTGTAACCATGAAGCATAAACATGCAGCAATGCTTCGAACTCCTGGTGTGTATTACTTGTTCTTCTTGAGCCCTTCCAGAACCGTGCTCTGATACCAAATGTTAGAACAAAATAAGAGAGAGAAAAAGTAGAAAAGTGAAAAGTGAATTGAGAGGCTTTACCTTCTATATTAAATCTGTACACATATTCACACGGATATACGTATTTATATATAAAGAAGGACTAACTAAGATAGAAGAAAGTGCATATATTGAATTATTAACAACACGCTCATGGTCTCTTTTTCTTTTATTTCATATTATTGTAATCCTAGTAGAACTTTGTTGAGTATAAAGATTACTCCTATTATTAATAGTACTAAATTCAATCCGTTATAACCTAACTGCTCCTAATTAATTATGCTTTCACCAAGAGGTCTTTGTTGACTTTTTAAAGCTTTTTTAAAAAACTTTGTTGGTTATTTCTTCGTAACCAATCGTTTGTGAGTGCTCAACTAATAATACTCGGTGCTTTATTTTGAGTTTTTTTATTCAGGATTATTCGAAAATTATATATATATATATATAACAACCATTATTAATGACAACTGAAAATGAATGGTTATATCGATAAATAACATTCTTATTGAAATCTTTTTGCTTATTATTATTGCTGCTAGTGATTACCTTGATTTTTTGGGTAAAGTAGTTGATAACTGTTATTAGAAATTAGACTTGTTCATTGGCCAAAAGTATTCATTTTTCATGTAGTAAAAGACCATGGAATAACTACGAAACGAAACTCTTTAGGAGGAAGCATATAGAGAGAACCAAATTTCATACTGTTTTGACATGTTTAAAAAAATTGTCTATACACCTCAATTAAAATATATTTAGCTTGATCATCATTAAAACAAGACATGCACATTGTTTGCACACTAATTAAAGCATACTAACTAATACTAGCCAAGAGCATTTATAATTTTTATATAGTTTGACATTCAACTTTTTAGTACTCGTGGGAATTGTTGAGAGAAGTATTTGAATGATAATCACGTGTTGAATGTACCTTTTAAGACAAGGTGCATTCATCACATGGAAGTCCATCGTCAAAGCAAGAAAGGAATTGAAGAATGGGTTTTGATATAGAGTAGCTAGGGAGAGGAAACATCTCTCTTTGGTACGACAAATAGCTACTGTATGATTTGCTATATAGCTTAGTGCCTCGAGTCAAAATACACTAGTCAAACTGTGCATAACAAAGATGGGTCATGGGAACTTCAATATAATGACAACACAACTCCATAGTGAAGTGAAAGATGAAATACAAAAATCCCTATTTGTTTGATGAAAATAATATGAAGTTCGTTCAAGTCGAGGTCCTATCGTTGAAATCTTTGGAAGGTGAGAAATGCATCGATAATGAAGATAAGAATTGGGAATTTTCGCTCATTATTAGCAACATTAACTCTCTGTACAATTGTATCCAACAACATTTCAAGCTAATCAATGCAACAAAGACTGCTCAACAGGTTTTTTGGGATCCTCCTACTCTGCCATTTATAAAGTTAAACAATGATGGTAACTCACTGGCCAATTTTGGTACTTCAGCTTTCGAGGGGTAATTCACAACCACTTGGGAAATTGGCTTCTTAGTTTTTGAGGGGTGATAATCAATTTAAAAGCATAACTTCTTATACTAGCTCTGGATTTGATAAAAAAACAAATTAAGAATTATCATCATTTGGTATAGTTATTGGAGTGTCTCTTTCAACCATATCCTACGTGAGGAAACTTCATTATCTTAATATGTAGATGAAATTTCATCATAACAAGAAGTTTACATTACTCTTCCATGGAAAGAAAAAATCACAAAAGATGTGCATAAAAACTAAAATAATTTTAGGAGATATCAATAAAGAAATAATATTGAATGTGACAAATGCAAAGTAAAGAAAAAAAAAAGAAAGAATAAAATATTGCATAATTAAATTATATACTTAGAAGAAAAAACATATTTCCTGCACTTAATTTTTTGTTGGGATGGCAAATCTTGTTATTATAAGATAATATACATAAAAGTGAATTAGAACATAATATTGGTCGAAAGAAAGTGATAAGAGAAAAAGAAGGTAAAAAATATATATACCTTTTCATCATCTTATCCGTAAATTTAAACTTCTTCCTGCTGAAAAAATGTTTATAAAATTCAATTGAAAGAAAAAATGTATATCATTTTTTTAAATGATTTTAATAGAATGAATAAATGGTGATGTCTTATTTATGCTATGTTTGGATTAAGTGATTTACTCTGTGTGAACTGATTAGTAAGAAGAAATGTTTGTTTCAGCTGATCTGAATGAAAACAAGAAGATGATTTGTGGGAGATTAGATGATCCTTGTCCTCACTATGTTGCGAAGAAACTCGAAGAAAGTTATAGTGCTAGTTGTGAGAAGACTTAAGTGTCCTCATATAGCACTGTTTAGTTATTGAATACCTACGAAAGATACATATGCAGAGACGATGGTAAAGCCACGAAGAATGGTGGTGGAGTTACAGTGGTTGGATTGTGCTTGGAATCGATTATGAAGACATGAATAATGGATTATATGTATAAATTTTGAGATATAATTTATTATAACTATGAATATTCAAAGTTAAATTGTGATGAGAATGTAGCTTAAATGGTAGAGTGCTCAGTGTGTGAGAGCTACACGAATTGATACTCTCTATCTCTAGTTTTATTTTTTGATTTTACTTATATATTAATAACATAAACACAATTAATTATATAATTTAAAATAATGATAATAATAATAATTAACAATCAAAATAAATTTATAAAATAATAATAATATTAACAATAATGATTTATTTATTTTATTTTATTAAATAATTAGTAATCTTATAATTTTATTAACTAAAAGAGTAATAACTCATTAATCACAACTAACAAATTAATCATATTTTATTTTCAATTACTTTTAACTACAATGACAAATTTCTAATTTTATAATTTTATCAATTAAAATAAGTTAAAATGTTAATTATATCTCTCACATTACTTACAAGTTTTTTTCTCATTTTTTTCATATTTTGTTATATTTTTTTTAATCTAAATAATTTAACTTTTCACACACTTATATCAAATCCACTCTCTTAATCAAATAAAGTATTAAAGGCCGTATGAGATTACAAATCTAATGTAAATGAAATGATGGAATACTAATATTAAAGACTCACAATTGAGAAGACGAAGACTTTAAAATAAAGAAAAAAATAGATAAAAGAATACATACCTTTTCATTGAAATTTCTCTGCAGTAAAAAGTTTATAACTACTTCATTTCATTTAAAGTGTTACAAAAAAACAAATTACTTTCAAATTTAATATTTTTTATATGAAAAATCTAAACATAAAAAATAAAAATAGAAATGGTTAAAAAATGAAGTTTCAAACTTTTTTACCTCGATTAAAACTAAAAAAATAATTATTAATATAATTAAACAAAAGGAAATAATTACACACATATATATAATTAATTGTAGTTGACTGGATCCGTTTGCATCCTAAAAAAAAAGTCAAACAATCCGTTGTTTTAAGAAAAAATTATTACAAAATTGACTCTGCTAAAAAAAATTGTTTTTATAACAAAGGATGATTACCAATTTTTACAAAAAAATAATAGATATTCTATATTATTTATTCTCATTTCTTTTATTAACCAAGTGTTTTCATCAAAGTTGCTCAGTAGACTAGATGGAAACTCTTCTTATTTTAAAATAGAGAGATTTACAAATATAGAATCATCTTAACATGGTCAAAATTAAAGGAAAATCATATATAATTTTTAAATTGTTTTCACTTACTAATTTACAATTTATATAGAATAATTCTATATACCTGCGCATTAATTCTGCATATTTTATCAGCTTACAGATATTTCAGGTAATGTGTTCGGAAGTACCAGATACTCTTCATACGTGACGCGACGAGTTTGTAGTGCCTCCAAACGAGTAATTAAGAAAATAATAAACAAGTAAAATCAAGTCATAGATACTATTGCTTTATATAAGGAAAATTAAAAAGAAAAAGCACCCAAAACTTTTAACCAGATAAAATTTCGTAATACAATGATTGATTAGCACATGCATCGAAAAACCGTTAAGGAAATGATAGTGACCACTTATTGCTTTCCAGAAGAAAGTGTGGAGTGTGAAAGTAAGCTCCATGAACAAGCTTCCCAGAAAAAAAAATATATAAAGAGAGAATTGGATTCCTAGGTTTCTTGCACTGCCTCTGTTTAACTATTGAAACATTTCTTCATCCACAAGTCTTCTATGAAAAGAAAAACAAGTGCACTTATTGTTTTAGGTGGTCTCTATCGAATTGCCAATTCTTGACACTTTCTTATCTATGTATATTTATCTGTTTACATCAAATATATCTCACAATTAATACCTGAAAACTATTTTTAAAAAATTAAAAATTGTCTTGCAATAATTATAACGTTGTGAAAGTGCATGGGTTTGTAAAACTTTAGGCACTTTGTGGTTTGGGAGAATGATGAAATGGGTTTGAATTAGGTGTTAGATGAATTAGCACATGGCACCACAAAACAAGGCTTTCACTATTTCTAATTGGTAGTTTGTCACTTTGTAACTTTTGCGCGAGTTAGGTAAATTGCAATTTCTTCTTTTTTAAAAACGAATTGTGGTGAATGATATCATCACGACATCATACCCAGCAATCTATTTTTGTAATTGAAAAAGTACCGAATCACACTTTGTCGTATGAACAAAATTTATTAAAAGAAATTAACTTTTACACTGTATATAAAGAGATTTCATAGTTATACCAAGTTACGTTCAACTAAATTCAACTCAGAAAATATAAAAATTCAAAAGCATATTACGTTAAAGTAGTCAAATGTGTCTAATAAATATTATTACATTATTAACTGATTAAAAAATTGTGATAAATTCTTTTGGAATAGCTAATTCAAAAGTTAGCAGTCTCATTTTACATTAGCATTTATAATTAAATGACATCGAAAAAAACTTCTACATATACCATGAAACAAATGCATTTAAATTAGATTTATTTATTCAAATAAGAATGTAAAGAATATCAATGGAGGGAATCAAATATATTTTACTAATATTTTAATTACTTAAAAGATAAATATTAAATAATTCTTACATTCATTATAATATCTGTTTTCTTCAATAATATTGTTTTACTTTTATTTTTTTAAGAAAAATCTGACATACTTTTTAAATGGTTTTCCAATATAAATATACTTTTATTTTTTATAAATATTATTGTAAACTATTATTGAGACTTGACTGAGGTAAATTTATTATTCATTTAAAAGCAGATAGAAATATTTTTAAACGATGTTTATAAACTTCTTCAAAATTTTCATTAATATTTATTTTTTCTAACGGAAATAATATACTTATAGTATTATTGTAAATTACCACGTACAGTTTTTTAATTTAAGTGAACACATACAGTTTTGAACAAGTAAAAACTTAATTCTATTATTTACAATTACAAAGAGTGTAATTACCTTTTGAAAAAGGAAATAACTAATTTTAAGAAGATATTACAAAATATAGTTTCTTATTTCAATCAAAGTGTTAATTTTTTTCCGCTTCTGATTATTCCAAATCAAAGTTCTTTCTCTCTTAAAGAGGGAAATTATGTTGTTATAGTGTGTCAGAAAAAAGTGTAACATAAAACGGTGAGGTAGTTAATTAGGGTTTCTACGTACCTCATAATTGGAGTACTCACCAGATGGAAGCAAAGAGCAATTATTTTGTTCACTCCATGCTTTGTTCACTCCATGCATGCTTTGTTCATTGTTCATCTTTTGGCCCTCACATATTGTCTTAATACACTATTGGAACCTTATTCAAATGTTTTGTTTAATATATTACAAAATGTCACTTTGAAACACTAATAACAATATCAAATCATCTACTCTCACCTTCACTTTGCCATTCTCCATCATACCTACTTTATCATTCTTACTTCTTATCACTTCTATCACTCTTACATTCTTTATGGGCTCATTGTGAACAAGGAATGATAAAAAAAAATTCATATCCATGAATATGTGTGGGTAAGATCGTAAATAAATGAGATAAATATCTTTAATAGGTATATATGGATGAGTAAAATGTATAAATACGTACGAATAATTCAATTACCTGATTGTTATATTCAACTCACAAATACCTATTGTTAATGATTTTTGTTTGTACATATTTTTTTTATAGAATCTAGTTAAAGTAAAAATTATTAGTGGTTGATAAGAGCAAATTTGTTTATAACTTAGTTTTATATATTTAATTTTTTTATTTGGACTTATGAATCAAAATTGTTTTTAAAGAAATTAATTTATTTAATTTTATATTCTTTTAACTTATTTGAATTTGTATATTGGAGAGATTAATTTTATTTATTTATAATATTTTACGATGCAATTTTAGTTGGTTATACTCTAAGATAATTTTATATTTTAAAATTAATTTAACAATATTATTTAAATTTCAAATAAAAATAAAAATACAAAAGTATCCGTGGATATGGATTTAATCTCTTTAAAAGTAACACGTTTTGATCTCAAACCATCTCATCATTGCTAAATTACTTCAATGTATTTTTTTAATCTCTTTTAAAGTAATCAATTTTGATTTCGATCTATATGATTTTCTTTTAACTTGGATCCCTTAAAAAGAAATTATGTTATTGGACTCTGTTATCATTTATTATTCATTAAAGATGTTTGTGTAAATTAGAAGGTAAAAAGATATTCTCATATAGCACAATAGTATTTTTAGTACACTATTGACTTATAAGTTTTAAACATATTCCTAAAATAAACATGATTTAATTATTTAAAAAAAATATTTTTAGGAACGAAAAGTAGTTATTTTAAATATTGGATAAATCAAAATAAAACATTTTAGATTTCAAAACAAAAATTCATTTATTGTATAAGGTCAAAATATATAATTTGAAATATAAAATGCAATATTTCTTTATCGAGTCCAAGATCAGAACGTGCTGATATTTTATAACTACTAAAAGTATATATAAACGTTACTAAGCTAATTAACTAGAACCTTTCTAAAGCTATTTTTGTCAGCAATTTTTTTTTTTGCACAATATTTTGAAAATTTTGCGCAGGTATGCTTATACAGTGATATTTGGCAGACACAATTGTTTCACTAATTATCAAAAACTGTATTCTTTTTAGAATTATATGCAATTTGATTTAACCATAGAATAGAATTATTATCGTATAATGACAAGAGCTAGTATCAATAACATTTGTAAATATTTTATTTTTTGAAATCCATGGGCAACATTTTCGTCAATGGCCCAATGGTTTCCTTAGTAAAGGGCCGTTAGTTCTGCATGTTGAAAAAAAAAAAAAATTGTTTCATGCATCCACGTTTTTGAACCTCGCCCTCAAGGATTTATAATTAAAAACTAGTTTTTTTTTTTTTTTTTCTCCTTCTCCCGTTCACTGTTCCGGCGTTATGCTCCCTACCTTCATTTTCTTTGTGGTAGATACTGCACTTGTGTTTGGTTGATTAATTGCATTCATATCTGATTGGTTTGCTGTGGTCAGTGACACCACTTTCATACACAGATTGTTATCTTTTCCTTTATGAAAAGGGGAATCCTGAATAATTCCAGAATTTAGATTCCAAAATAGGGAGGGAGGTGTGAAAATTTTGATTACTTTTAAATTTAAGATTTTGAAATATGTTTTCAGAATATACTTTTCCAAACATATTTCTAAAATAAGTTTTGTGAAACATATATTTGGAATAAACTTTCTATAATAGTTTTTTCGGAAATATATTTTAAACAAACAAATATGGGCTTTAAAAATAAACAACTTCAAATATTTAGATAGGATGTTAAAATAATTCTATATGATCACAATCTTCAAAAACCAATTTTTAAGCTTTCATTACTTTATCATGTGATTCTCTTATATGCATTATTATTTTATACTTTACTTTCACGAGCAACATATATACTTAAATAAACACAATATTTATTATTATATTTATGAGAGTAATATCTTTATCATTAATTAAAATTTAGGATATAAATTAACCTTAAGAAACAATTTTTTAAGTTTTTCAATAGTTGATACGAAGTTATTTTTACATTCAGATGTGAAGTAAAACAAATACAACAAAGAAGGACAATTTTATTGAGCTAACACCAACAACTTCAAATAAAAAAATCTTGTACCTGCTCATTTTTATAAGTATTATTCATTATCAATACAATATTAAATGAGTTTAGTTGTTTCACTAAATGTGTCCAAAATATATCTTGCACCACATTTATAGCCCCACTACACCAATAAAGATACATGTCTCACTCAAGTAACATCATAAATTATTGCATTTATGTTGTGTTACCTCATTTTAATCTTCTATAGACAATAATGACATTATAAACTTTTATGGTAGTCATATTTTTTTTATTATGCTCATTCATTGTAACAAAATATTTATAGGCTTTACTAAAAGGCTTTGTTTGGTTGGGGGAATGGATTTGAGGGGATGGTATAAGGATGAGAGGGTTGTTTGGATTAATGGATGGATGGTAAGATTTGAAGCCATTTGAAGAGATTGGTTATGAAAGTTTGAGATTGATTTGATAGATGTTATAGATTTGTTTTTATTTTTTTAATTGATATATTTTTGAAATTACTAATGAGTATGGGTAAATTGAAGAGAGATTAATTATATTATAGCTGTCTTGAAAAAAAGGAAAGGAAAGTATTATGAATGAAAAAAATATATAATTATTGAAATCAATTATTTGAAGAATTATGTATAAATCAGTTTATTTTTCATATATAATATATATATTGTTACAATAAATATACATTAATGCTAATAATTGTTTATTATCTATAATTTATACCTTCTTTATATTTTTCTAATTATTTTAATTTGATAAAATTAAATAAAAAATAATAATGTGGCTTGGGTCAATATGCTCAAAATTTTCATTGTAAGCTAATTTGGTAAACTAATTGACCTTTGTGTGAGATTTTAAACTTTTTTTAAAAAAAAGTACAATTACAAATTTAGCATTTGAATTAAAATAATTAATTTAAAAAATATGTGGTTTTTGTATTGTTTAGAATTATTTTGGCATTTTGAAAATTTTAAATTAGAAATATTGTTTGAAGTGTAAAAAAATAAAATAAAGGGATACATCTATAAGTATGTTACAAAGTATAAGGGTATTTTGTAATTTTCACCTCATTTACAAGGACTAATTCGTAATTTCTAATTTCATCCTTCAAATCTCTTAAGATGAACGAAGATCCAATCCTACAAATCTCTCCTGATCCATCCTTCCAAATCAGGTCAACCAAACAACCTTCATCCACTCAAATCCATCTTCTTGAACTGTAAATCTCCTCAATTTAGTCTAACTAAACACAATCTTTATGATATCAATAAGAATGAACTTTTTATTTGGTGTTAACCTATCATCATATGGATGACCTACCAACATATTTGCCAAAGTTACGATTTAATAACCTTTATCCACTCAAATTCATCTTTTTGAACCGTAAATCCCCTCAAATCAGTCCAACCAAACACAACTTTTATGATATCAACAAGAATGAACTTCTTATTCGGTGTTAACCTATCATCATATTGATGACCTACCAACATATTTGCCAAAGTTACGATTTTAAGAGACAAAAAGTAATTTTATAATCATCATTCACTATCTTTTATTGCTTCCCATCACAATTTAAAATGACAGTCACATTTCATACGTTTACTTAATAACCTGTAAATCCTCTTTATATCATCTATATTTATCTTTTATCTCATAACCTACTAATGCATAAGCTTCTTTCCTGGTTGGCTATTTTATGTATTCGATCTTAATATATTAATAACAAATCCAAACTCATAAACAATCTTAGTTACTAATTTTAAGACATCATCAGGCCAATACTTACGAAAACTTATTACAACATTATGTTTGATTCAGCTAATGCACTTCAAATATACATAATATAAATATTTTTTTTACCAATAACTTTTATCTCAACTATGATAAACACACCAATATATTTGTAGACTTTATATTAATTATCTAATATTATCAACATCATTTAACACCCTCTAAACGTCAACCTCACCTATGCTATTGTAAAATCCTAAATTCGTGATATTTCTAAAAATTCAGTTTAAATTAGACTCTAAAAAGTCATAATACAATAATAGATTTAGAAAGGAGGTTTCATAATTGAAATAACGAGTTTTAGACTTAAAAATTCATAATATAAAATTACAATTTGAAAAAAAGTAATTTTGAAAGTCAAAATTTTCAGTTTGGAAATCATATTATATAATAGAAAATTACAATATTAAAATTACATTTCTAAAATTGGAATTTTATGGAAAATGATTTTCAAAATGAAAATTTTAACTTGTGAAATTACTTTATAAGAATTATGATCACTGCAGTTATGCAAAAAAAATAAAAGAAAACATACACTTTTAAATTACATTTTCAACACATCCTAAATTCCATAAAACCTATTCTAAGAGCTATTCGTTGTTCCAAAAAGCACCTTCTAGAATACATATTTCAGAAGGCTCTTCTAGAATATGATTTCTGGAAACTAAATATTCCCCATTTCAACTTACATCGCGGAAAAAGAAAAATCAGCCATTTATACATCAAATCACCTCCCCTAGTTTCTGAAGAACATGACCACCTCCACCATACCTTGCCAGAACAATTCTGAGCCTCCACGACCCACTTTTCAACCAAATCACCAAACTCTCTTTCTATTCTATTTCAACTAAATCTGCCAATGACAACTTTGGTATTTCCGAATTTGGGGGTGCAGGAAACAATTATAAAAAGAAAATACTACCTCCACCTATGTACTTTCTTTTCCCACTATAACTATCAAATTTAATAAAATATCCCTATATATTACTTTGTTAAGAGGATTATGATAAACTTACACCTCAACACTGTTAGTATAAAATTTGATGTGGCTTCATATCTTTTTAGAACTTTTTTTATCTTTTGGCAGGACACATTTCTTTTATTCTTCTTGTTTTATAATTTCTTTTCTCATTGGTGTGATATCCGGTGTTAACTAAGGAAATGTGCCACATCAAAATATTTGATTTTAATATTTGATTAATCTTGTTTTACTCACTTTTCGCCTTCCACTAATATTTGATTTTAATAGTTAGAAATCAACAAAAAAAAAGTGACTTACTACAACAAAAACACATTCTTGAACATGTAAATCCAAACAACCATGAATGTTCACCAGCTGACCCAAAACCCATTCCTAATCTCCAAGGGTCATGGACAAATTTTCAGAATTTAATTGTCTACCCAATGGGTGAAGACACTGTTTTGCAGACATGAGATTGGGTTTTTTTATTTTTTTAAAAACTTTTTATACATGTTTTAGTTTAAATTCCTGTCCATTTCCCCTTATGTAAGTTAAGAAGGTTTAGGTCTTTTTCATCATTTTGTTTTATTTAATTTTTTATCTTTCATAAATATAAACCTTGTCATGTTACTTTGATTCACCTAAAGGGGACTTGTGCAATATTAACCATATATAAGGAAAACATAATATTCTTAGCGCCATTTCTCAATACGTATAATTCTTTTCTAAAAGAGAAGTAAAGTTTTTCCAATGAACTGATGAGACCCTTTGTAAATTTTGAATTGATTGCATTCCTATTTTTTGCATGTCTGATTTTTAAATTTAAATGAATTGGATTTTTTATTTCCTTAAACAAAACTTTATGTTTCAGTCTTGTGAATAAAAAAATTCTTTGCATAAATCCTCACTTGTATCAATGGTGACGATAATCTTGAGCTTTGAATAATTGAGGTCTAAAATCCAAATATTCTCTTAATGCATCCCCTCAAAGATTTGGAATTACAGAAGAGACTGAAAGGAGACAGGGAATACTTTGGGTTTGCCGAACCTTCGGCGTTGATTTGGAGGAAAGTCACGTGACAACCACGTTGCATGATGTCGTGGTAATTGTAGGAAACTTTTGGTGAGGAAACATGATAAGGAATGGATGGTGGTAAAAGACTACGAGCACAAGTGAGAGTGACTTGCCCTAAGAAGTGTTTAATTTGCAACTATGATTAAACTATCTTGTTAAAATGTTAGGAACTAACGAGATAAAACCAAAACTAAAAAAATAGAAAGCGCATATTTAGGAAAGAATTTGAGAAATAAAAATAAAGTAAACTAAAATAGGCACAGAAGACACAAAGCAGAGTTTTTGCATCAAAAGATGTCATTGTTAATTGTGGGATCGTGGAGCAGGTACAAGAGTTGTACAATTCCACTAAATGAGAAAAGAACAGTGGAAGGTGGAGCACGAGCCCATATCATGGCATGGGACCAAGAGAACAACAAAACCCACATGGAAATCCAATCCCACCACAAACCTTACAAAGGAATCAAACACAAAAATTTAATGGACAGAGACTGAAGATGAGAGTTAGCTTCAATAATTCCCACTTGCATTCAATTTCTCAATATTATAGGAGGGCCCAAAGCCACCTTTCTCCTCTCCAAATAGATGTGACATTAGAGCTAACACAACAATACACACACCCTTTTTTCCTATATTTTACTCTCTACACTCAAACAAATATCTACACCTATCTATCATATTACTGTACACCAATTCCTCCATTCTTCAGTCCAATTAGCTGTTAATGGTAGTTACACTAATTGGGAGCTTCCTCTTCATCTTAACTGTTGGAAAGTAGATAATTTCATCCTTCTCAGCAACCCATCTGCATAGTACAAACCACTTATAGAATGAAATCATAAAGTGGCTTTCAATTTTTGTACACAAGTTGTTACCTGTAAGTAGTAACAAGATGGTGAAGGAAAATAGAGAGCTCTAGCCTTGAGAGTTCTATGCCAGGGCACAGTCTCTGTCCACCTCCAAATGGTGTAAAGCAATTGTTATTAGCTCCAGCTCCAGTTTTCTGTACTAATAAATAACTCCATCATTATGAGTTTACAGTTTCCTTATATAGCTATCATATCATACAGTTTTTTATGCTTGCTTTCTAACTTACCTCCCATCTCCAAGGATCAAACTTAAAAGGGTTTTCATAATTCACGCCATCCATATGAACAGAAGTAAGAGATGCCACAACACACCAATCCTTAGGAATTAAGTACCCTACACACGGTCAAAATAGTAAAACTGCATCAAATTTTGTACAAATGCTTCAGGGCCAATCAACACAAATCATTGCCTCCTTTTCTTTCAAAACTTACCTTTAATTTCTACGTCTTTCACTGCTTTTCTCCAAATGGCATTCACGATATTTGCCATTCTAAGGGTTTCGCTGATAACCTTGTGAGTGGTAAACGAAAGACAGAAAGCAAAAAAAATCTGTCACATGGTACTTTATAGAAGATAATCTTATGATAATCTTTTGGAAATTGATTTTGCCTTCGATAGCTACCGTTAGAGGCTCACATTTTGAGTAAATGGCAGTTGAAGGTAGTCACTCCATACATAATCATCAGAACTATTCTTCTGCCTCTTCAATTCCATGTTCTCTTCCTGGTGTCAAACAATCAAAGGAACCGAATATAAATTTAGTTACTTCCGCATAGATTTATGCTACAAGAAAGTTGATGATATATTCTCAATAATAATTTATGATCTGTCTCGCAAATAATGACTTCTTTTCATCAAGTTTTCACTGAACAAAAATTAAGAAGGCATTTAATTGTGATTGTGGAGATTGGGAAAACAAAAGGGTCTGTAGTGGAAGCATTTAATTGGTGGTCCTAATTTCAGAGGCGTTCAATTTGTAGCATCGCGAAAAACACAATAAACTTCCCCATTCACATCCATGTTAGCCCCACTTTAAACTCGTATATGCTTCATAGTGCTCCAAAGGAAAATGACTTGTTAGATTACTTCAAACACTCCTTTATCGTGGCCCGTACCGCACACGAGCACCAATCTGTAGGGTCCATCAAATTTTTTTCTAGATTCCATTCATGTTCACCATACCATATACATTCAATGCTTTCAAAAATATTTGCAATTTTATAGGAAGAACTTTCTGTTTTGATTACTTTAATTGTCATCGAAGATTATTTAAAGAGAAATTTAGTTGACTCATAGCTCATTGATCATGTCTAAAACCAAAAAATAACATGGATGATGTATGGTATAATGAGTGAGAAAAAGTACCAGTAATTTGGAGAGAGCAAGGGGATAGTCACTGAGAAATTTGACAGCCATGGTCATAGCCGTGGGAAGAGTCTCCTCCCCAGGGATCATCATCTCAATTATATTCTCACAGATATTTTCCAACATGTTAGAGATAGTGTTGCTATCACCAATATCCCTCAAGAGCACGTCCACCACATCATTTGCTGCAACTCCCTTCTCTTCTGAATTCTTGTTCTTATGAATATTATTGTTCCTTTCCTCTACTACCCTCTTCACTATCTTCATCATTCTTTCCTTAGCCTGCATTATCCATCCATTAATTCATTAATTAATACTAAAACAATCTATATGTAATTTAAAACAAAAAGCTTTAAATTTTGACTCCATAATTAATGAAAAAAAGTGAAATTTCAATCATTTTCTCATTTTCGTGGTGGATTTAGAGTGGGGGAGAAATAACCTTCAAGGATTTATGTAGTCTTGTTCCAGGAAACTTGAGGGGTATGCAAATCAACCCTTTTATGAACTCTTCAAATTCTCTCTTCAAGAAGTCTAAGTCTTCACCGGGACCAATGCTAAGAAGAACTTTAACCAAAATAGTGAATGTGATCTGATAGGGGAAAAAATTGAAAAAAAAAAAAAAGAATCTCTTAGCCATTGAATTGATCGGTAAGCAAAGATCATGTCAACAAACACAAACATTCGCAGTTGCTTAAAAGTTACACCTCCAAGCCATTTTTCTTTAACATAATTTGGTGAAATTAAGGTGCATGTATAATATAAGTCATGGAGAAAAGTTTCAAGCTTTGTATGAAGTGGACCTTTTTGACTTGATCTTGAACGTAAATTGGTTGGTGGGTCCAAGTTGAAAAACATTGTTTAACAGAGTTCTGAATATCTGTAGTGATTCGAGCTTTGAATTGAGGGGATCGGAGGAAGCCTCCAAGGAGTGAATGAATTTTCCTATGCATGTTTCCGTTCATTTGGAGGATAGAGTAGTCTCCCATTAGTTCTCTGACCGATTTTGGATAAGCAGGGACGAATATGTTCCCCTGGTTCTGCAGAATCACCTTGTTCACTTCTGGGTCTGTCGACACAATCACACCAGTTCCCAAAATGCTTGTCTTAAATACATTACCATACCTGCACACAAATATTCATACCCCAAATACAAAAATTGAGTCATCATGTTCTTATCTTTCTCATTTACTATGAACAAAATATTCTTTTTAAATTTTATATTTATCATCTTTAATTATTTTCAGATCTTACAAAATTTAGATGGTAAAAACTAAAAAAGAATAAAAGTAATGTGTTTATCTGTAAAATTTAAATGAGTAGTTAAACATTTTTTTATTAATCGTCTTATTTTATAAAGTATTACGTAAGAAATAAGAGAAAAAAAAAAAGAAATTAACAGATAAAGAGTTAATTTATCGAAGGACTTGATCCTCAAATGCAGCTCATAGTTCTATCATAAAACATGGATCAGACTTGAATTCGTATTTTCAAACTTCATTTTCAACCATAACAACAAATTTTCACTTTCTCAAAAATGCATCGGTAAGTGTTTTCAGCTCTAAACTCGTTGTGGAGGTAGATCAGTATCAGAAAGACTCTTTAGTCTGGTTCTATATTATCTATACTATTCAATGAAAACACAAAATATTCATCCATTAACACACTTTAATCACTAATTGTTAAACATGTTATATTTTTATTAATAAACGATAGTACTTATCTAACACAACCTAAATTTTGTCCTTCAAAATATTAATCCTTTATTAAAATTAGACTGAATCACATTTTCCCTTCAATTTATATTACATGTGATTTTACTCTCAAGTTTTTTTGAGTCAACTAAACTTTTTTAAAATTTTTTTAAATCAAGAAAAACCGGCCCTTCTATCAGTTTTCTTTACTAAAACTAACATCAACATTTTTATAAAAATATTTATTAGTTTATAATAGATTTAGAATATAAAATAATTTTAAAATTTCAAAAAGCAAAACATGTAGAAAAAGAATTTATAAAAATCGAAGGAATTTTTAGAAAATGAAACAAAGGATTGGATCTGGATAGTAAAAACTGAATCAAATAGTATCTATATTAGTATTTTTTTTGAAAAATAGAAGAAAGTTTAAAGCAATTTAATAAAATTAATTTGTGAAGGTTTTGAACAGAAAATAATGAGAGTTTTTAAGTAAAAGAAATTTGATGGAAGGAGATGTATTTTGTTTTTTTTTTTTTTTTTTTTTTTTTTTTTGAGTAAAAAATTTTTTTTTTTTTTTTTAAAATTTTAAAATAAAAAAATTTTTTTTTAAATTTTTTTTTTTATAATTTTAATTAAAATTTCAAGGTTTTTATATTATAAATTTTTTTTTATTTTTA
>Ga0099824_1003361_pt1 | contig 23385 bp, 5 predicted proteins | sample SiratrowhiteBW_FD_76837 | JGI IMG/M metagenome (GOLD analysis project Ga0099824, IMG submission 76837) | Root nodule microbial communities of legume samples collected from California, USA - Siratro white BW | ecosystem: Host-associated > Plants > Roots > Nodule | place: USA: California... | reverse complement strand
TGTGTGTGTGTTTAATTATATACATATGGCATGAGATACCTAGTTAAAGAATATAAGTAGGGGTGTTATAAAAGTTACACTTAATTAATTAGAATTAAGTGGCTAGTCTTTTGAAATTAGAATCAAATGTCTATTTATGTGAGTAGGTAGATGTCTAACATGAAAAAAAAATATTTTTTTGTTATTTATAGACAACTAATTGTATAATATCATAAAATAATTTGAAAGAGAAATTTAAAATATATGGAAATGTCCTTTTAAAATCTCTAACTTATCTTATTTTTTAAAATATGTAATGATTATATGTTGCACGCCATCAAAGATTTTGTGTGTATTCATGTTTATGATATATATATATATATATATATATATATATATATATATATATATATAAAAGTATATGTTTAATTATATAACTATGACATGTATGGCATGAAACATGGAGTTAAAGAATATAATTAGGGATGTTATAAAAGTTACACTTAATTAATTAATATTAAGTGAATAAAATTCTAGGAAAAAAATTAAAAACCAAAATTACTAATTTTGTAAAATATAAAGACCAAATTTACATTTAATTTATAATTTAAGAACTAGGTTGATAAATGTCCTACAATGTTAAGGACTAAAATGCTAATTTTCTGATTAAATTAAAATATTATATGAATTTAATGCAAGCAAGAATACGATATTAACATTGTCTAATTGTCCTTAATGTTAGGAATTATTTTTGAAATATTAATAATTATAAGATCCGGTTAATATTATTTTATAATTTCAAAATAAATAATATTAATTAACATTTTAATGGAAAAAAATATTAAAATAGTAAATGAATAATTTGTTTTAACAATGATGTTGGTATGAATAATTCATCGTTCTAAAGAGTGAGTGATAGTTTCAAAGACTATGAACAAACACAAGGTGAACATTTTACCTTTAAACGTTGTTTAATGCAGGGGTGTCCAAAAATGAATCAATTTAAAAAAGTAACTAAAAATTAATTAAAAAATAACCACAACTGAAATTTCTTCTGATCTTTGGATTTGTTTTTTCTTCAAACTAGCCCTTTGGTTTGGATTTCAGATTAAAAATCAACAACTGAATAAGCCACTTATGGTATTTAAATATAATGTTTTATATTTAGAATTAATTAGCAACTAATGAACAGACATGAGTGTATTCTTGAAGATTGTTTTAAGATTTGATTATATTATAATCACAATATATTTATAGACATCAAAACATTATAACAAATTTACATTGTAGTTTTCAACTATAATATTATGTAATTTATTTATGAACATGGTTAAAAGGTGAAATTATACATATGAGATACAGGAAAGAGAAATAAAAGCGTGTCTCTTTATTTAATAAGTTTTATTATAAAATATTTAACATTTCTTTTATATAAAAAATTCCAACGATTTATAGTATAAAAATCGTTAAAATGGATCCAGTGTGAATCACAAAAATTATTAGTTTGATTCATATTTTATATTAAATGAAAACCAAATTTATTAAATTAAATTTAGTTTTAATATTTATTTGATGACTTTTATTCAAAAACTGAAACAAAAACACTTCTAATTTATTTCATATCTAAAACTTATTAGACCATTTAATTTAGAGACAGAGATTGTTGCAACTAAAGAAGTATTTAAATTTTTTCGGGAAAAACTAGTATATCAGTTTTTTTTTTTCCATTGCCTAAAAATACAAATTTAATTGATAAAAATAAATGGAAGAAGTTATAAGGATCCAAATGTCTCAAGTATAACAAAAAAATGCATTGATAACATTAAATATTTAGTTTTGTACCTTTTTAAAATATATTAATTCTAAATGGAAGTTATTATTATTTTTCAAATTATTTTAATAACAGGCTTATTTAAGAAAACCTTCTAAAAAACCTTGTGATGGAATATTTACGAATTATATTAATAACAAGATTATTCAAGAAAACAACCTTATTATGGATAACAATTATTTTTTATGTTTCGATAAAATGACTTTTTAATAATAAAAAAAATTAAACCAACTCAAGTTATAAACACCCCTAATTTATTCCATATCTACAATGGTATCACTTACTAAACCATTTTTTTAAGAGACACCTATGATTACAACTTATGTCAACTAATAAATAAATAAACCAAGGAAGTATTTAAATTTTTTTCAAAAAAAAAAAAACTTAGTATATTATAGTTGTATTTTTTTTTTCATTGCATAAAAAACATAAAATAATTGATAAAATTAAATGGAAGAAGTTACAAGGATCCAAATATTTTAAGAACTTTAATAAAAAAATAAAAAAGGCATTAATAACATTAAATATTTCTTTTTGTACCTAATTAAATCTATTAACTCTAAATGGAAGTTAATTAACATTTTCCAAATCTCTGAAACTGAAAACATATGGATGCAGCAAAAGCATGGTGAACAAGAGGCACATTTGGTAATTCATAAAAGTCATTTCATATGCCTCCTATGAAACAAAAAAGGAATCACAAAGGAGCATTCATATACCAAAATAGTGCAAAAATTGTAATGAACACAATATGATCAAAACACTGCTCAAAAGTTTGAAGCAACTCCTTGATGGAAATCAAAAGGATTGAAAACAAAAATAAAAGTTTTACAGTAAGATCTAGTTGAAGCCATTGTTGCATGCATATATCTACCTTGTGCTGCACAGTATGCAATTGATTAGCCATGTCCAAGCTGCATGCAGGTGAGGGAAGATCCTGCTGGTGTAGATTCTTGACTCTCTTTCCATGTCTTCTATGGTTTCTACAAATTGGTTTAAGCTTCTAAGCGGTGGAATATAGAGCATCAAAGGAACAGCTGAGAAAGCCGCTGTCAAGACCAACATAGTTCTTGCTTTCCTTGGAATTCTGCCACACCCTCCACTCAGAGAGGAATCTCATCAATGGAAAGAAAGCCAAAGTTCAAAACTTTGATCACAGATAGAAAAAGGGGCATCAAAATTTGGGAGCTTTATGTCAGCCAAAGAGAGGAAAAAGAGAGAGCAAATTATGAAAAGTTTGAGAAAACTGTCAAACTGATCAGAAACCTAAACCCAAAGTGAAGAGAAAGAAAGAATATATATATAATATTTCTCACTTAATATCATGTTATTTTTTTCATCTTGGGTTGGTTTAGAGATGAGGATTTAGATCTTTGTTTGATTTTCATTTCTCCTATTGTACAATAACTTTATGTTTATTGTCTTTGCTACCACCTACCATAAATGGGAAAATAAAACTAATATAATTAAATATAAAAGGAAAAGAATTAACATGAGTGCTTAATTAGAAATTGGTTGTTACACTGTTTCCTGTTTTTTCATTTATTCTTTTAGGAAAGATATGTTTTAATTTAACAATGCCAGTTATGAATTTTGGTTGATATGCCAACAAGGTCTTAGAGGACTGGCTCAAGAAACATATTATATAAATTAAAAAAAATGTGGTTTATGTTTTTTTCAAATTAAAAATATTATTTGTGCATGGCAATAAAGTATTTTATGTAACTAAAATTGTAAGACATAAATACTTTTGAATATATGTAATAAACAACTGATAATAAATTTTGTAATACATAAAAATTACTTTTGAATATATTATGACATAAGATCGTTTTAACTATGGATAATTTATTTAAAAATAAATAAATTTATTCTATAGTTAAAGATAAAAAAATTAAATTTTATTCTATAGTTAAAGATGAATTAAAAAATATTAAATTTTATTCTATATTTAAAGATGAAAAGGATAGATGAAAAGGATAGATTAATAAAGATAAAAGGATACGAAATCTTTTTAAAACATTATTCTTAAAATTAACTATTGATATTTTCTTTTAAAAAATATTAAAATTTATTCTATAGTTACAGCTGAAAAGGCTATGTTAATAAAAACAAAAGGATTCAAAATCTTTTAAAATTAACTACGAATATTTTGACAACACATCTAAAAAAATATTACACAAGTGATAGCTTTTAACCTCCACTATAATTAAAAAGAAAAAAGAAAGATAATACTCTTCCTCTTTTTCTCCTTTTCTCCTACCCCACCATTTCCTTTTTCTCCTTTTCTCACAATTCCACAACATTCTACTTTTTGAAAATTTAAATAATTATTGGCAGTTAAAATGTTAAATTATATATATTTTTTAATGATAAACTTAACAGTGTGACAGAGAAGACTAAAGTCACTTTAAACAATATAAAGAATTAAATTAAACTTTTTAAAATGTAAAAGGCTAAATTAAATATAAATTTCAATTTCAATTTAAACAAGTTATAAATATCTTAAACTTTAATATTTCATCTCTTATAGTGCATTAAATAATTAAATTCATTCATTATATTGTATTAAATAATTAAATATTTACATTAATTTTCACCACTTGAAATTTTTTCATCTAATATATTAGTATAATAAAGATATTTCCTTATAGAGAAATCTATAATTTAACGCAAATCTAAATAATCTCAATATAATATTTTCTTTTCCTAAAAATTCGTGTCTCAATCTATTTTAACATGGTTCTTACTCCATACTATACATATTATATAATCACATAAAAATTAGCTTTTATAACATATTAGAAATTATAAAAAATCACAATTTACATATACAGAACATGCAATTATTGCCAGCGAGTCTTAAGCTCGCCCAACGACCAAGTCCTGGAATCAAATTCCTCTAGCGAGTCTTAGTCTTGCCACCAGCTAATAATGCTCTTGGGTTTTTAATTTTCTGAATTTTGTTAACATTGTTCTCCAACTACCAAACCATTGGGTCCAAATTCGGCCACAAAGTATGGCTCGCCTAGCTGCTAATGCTTTTGGGTTTTATAATTTCTGAATTTTGCCCGAGTCTGCATAATTCTGCATAATTCGCAAAATTTTTAATCTGGTTCAGGTGACTCAAAAGGATTTTCTAGATCCTTTTATACTTATGTTTAAATATTAACACCCTTTATAAAGTCACTTGATCTATTCAAATTTCTACAACTACTCAGATACACACACATGTTATATAAACAGTTCAATCAAGTACATATTCACATCAACAAACAAAAGTTCAAATTAAACTCATACATAGATCAATAATGATCACAATTTCACCAATCCATCTTATTCAATCTAAACATACTTAGTTAATATACTACAACATACTTAATGACTTTAAATATTAATAAAGTTTATAATAACTATCAACTCAGCACAACACCTGTTTTACTTAGTCATTTAATTCCTACTAGAAATTGAAGTAAAGTGACCAAGTCACTTTCATATTAGATGTTATAACCTAAGTAATATTGTGATTCAAATCTAGCTTTCCCTAATTGGAGGACTGACTAAGAAAAAAGAGTTTCAAATCCCAAAATATGCAAAGATAACCTAATCTGCATAAAAGATTTTTGATCAATAATCTGAACACATTTATAAGATCATGAATTAACATAGAATAATCTTGGAGTCGCAGACACTATATACAAGACATGTTTATCTAGTTAAATAAGAAAACTCAAAATTGACTTAAAAGAAGAAATGAGCATAACTATAGGCAGGGCAAGCTACCCACCTTTAAATAGTGTTGGTCCTATTGGATTCACTTAGACATATCAAAACCAAAAGTGATTTCTAATGGTCAATCTGATAAATGATGTAGTCAGATTTTTAAAGAGATAGTGATTAATTTAAAATAAAACATGAATAACTATTTTTTTTTATTTATATGATTTTTTTATTTTAATAATAAAATATTTAAATTCTATTTTAATTATATTACTTTTACTTTAAAATTATTTTCCAAATTCTTAAAATTATTAACAACTAAAATTATTTTCCAAATTCTTAAAACTATTAACAACTATTACATGGTGTGCATGAAAGAAGAAATGAAACACTATCGAGAATTATATACAAATTTATATTAGATTCAATTTAATGAAAAAAAAAGGAAGTTTATGGTCCTAAACATTTGTAATAATGATATTTTTAACCTAAAATTGGATAAATTGTTAATTGAGAAAGCATTGACTTGATTTTGATACAAGTACATATTAAATATCTATTTGATTTTATCTAATTTGTATTGATATGTGCAGATAAAAGATTAATAAAATTAGATAGTTTCTTTTTTTAATGGGCTTTGGCTTAAGCTACAACCCACTTAATTATACTTTTATAATAAAACAATTTCTTTTATTTTATTGTATAACTATTTGAAATTATGTTATGTTAAAATGAAAATGAAATTTAAATAAAATAAATATTAAAATCATTATACATTTTTGGAATTATCAATGTTAAAAAAACTATACTAAAAAGGAAGTATATAAATTTTCAATTTTTTATGTATTTAGCCTTTCATACTCACTCATCTTCTTCGAGGATCTTTAAATTCCTCATGTCCAAATTTTTTATAATAACCCCATCTTTTTATATTTTTGCTATCACGTACCTTTTATTTTTTCACAAGAAAACCCTTAAATAATAGATTATAGGGCTACTAATTACATTGCATATTCTTTAAAATGTTTCAAAATTTATTTTAAAATTAAGTTCATAAATATTAAAATGTCAAATGCAACTTTGGTCATCTTATATTTTAGGCATGGTCTTACTTTCACCAAAGTTTTATTATTCATAATGTCCTTTTATATCCCCTTTTATCATAATAAAGATTCGGCATAGCTTAATTTTTAATTAGGAACTTTTTTCTAAAATTTCTACATGGTTGTAAATAGTTTGTTTGACCATCCTTCATTACTATAGTCATTTTACTTAATTGGTTTAATATAAAAACCAAAGTTAAAACATGTCCAAAAATTTATCTATTTAATTGAAAATCATTTGAAATTTAAATCAGAGATAAAACAATACGATATGATAATGTTTATAAATTTCTTTTAGAAGTTTTATTGCCTTCAAAAGAAATCCTACATCAAATCAAATTAATTGTGTCAACACTCTCCCAACAACACGAAAGAAAGGGTTAAAAAAATATCAAAATAATAATACTAAAAGTCTCAGGTTTCAATTTCAATTTTCTAGCAATATTTTTTCTCATTGGCTATCAAACAAGTTGTATAATCCAATCAAATTACATATCTAATTAATTAAAATAAAATAATTTTTGAAATTTTGCATAAATAAACTATTTTTTCATAGTTTTATTTTTTTTGAATATTTATTTTTGCCTTCATTTACATTGATTTTTGTAATATTTTTCTTAATTAATTTATTTAATATTTTTTTAATAAATACTAATTACAACTTCATTATTTTTAAACATTTTTTTTCGTCTTACCATAACGTAGTGATATACTATAAATTTAAATTAATATTTCATGCTTTATTTTTATTTTTTTACCTTGAAATTTAATATATGTGAAAATATAATTTATAAAATTATTTAAAAATTACTTAATAAATTACAATAGTTCACATATTTAGCAATTATTTAAAAATTTAATTAACATGGTTCATTTAAATAAGAATTTACATAATATCTTAAAAATACTATTTACAATAAATTTTTATATTATAAACGTAATTTATATCTTAATATATTTTTTTTCATTTATTGAAGTTGTATTTTTTATATTTAAACAGACATGTGAAGCACACGTCTAGTTTTCTTTTACACTAAACTTTGTTATTTTGTCTTTCCAATCTAAAAAAAAAAAACTATGAATGAAACCTAAAGCATTTCTTTTCATGATTAGGTATCTCTTCTCAATAGATAAAAATTACAAATTATTAATATAATTAAACAAATTTTCAGGAAATAACATATTATTTATATTAACAAAGAAATGTACGATCACCCGCACCCAAAACTTAACTAAACACAATAACAAACAATAATTTCTGTTGTTATATTTAAATTAATAACAGCAGTTATTAAAGACATTTTTTTAATATTTAAAGTAACTTCTATTGTAAGAGAAACTCAATGTAGTATTTTTAAACTATGGAAATTAATAAAATGCATAATTGTTGTAATTTTTTTAATCCATTAAATGTAAAAAAGCAAAGAAATTAGAAAAAAAATAAAATTCTTAAAAGTTACTGAGTCTTCATTAGCCCTATTCAGCTTCAGTTCCTCTTTGCCTTTGTTTCTCTCCCAAACGACAGAACCAAAATCGCTGACTCAAAGAAAATTAGGGTTTTGCAGTGATGGCACTGTGCAACCGCGTCAGATCGGGAATCTCCCTCTTCAACAAATCCACCGCCCTCACTTCCCACCGATCCAATCTCCACCGATCCATCGTTGCCCCTTCCGTTTCCCTCGTAAGAATCTTAAAGCAAACAATCTCAATCTTAGTTACGATTTGTCCTCAATTCGTGTGATTTTTTTTAAATCTACGATTTTTCGTTGTTCAGCATTTTTATATTTTGAATCTTAACTTGTCCTCGTTTCGTTCCTATTCTTGTACAGGCCTCCAGAAATTATGCCAATGTGCCGGGAGCAAAGGACAACAAAGTTAAGGTAATCGAGTGCATTGGTCTTGGGTTGTGATTTCTTGTGTGTGATTCATTGAAGAAAAGAATATGCGTGGAAAACTGTGTACATCGATTGTTTTAGGTTAAATAGTTTGTTGAATGGAGTGGTTGTATTTAGCAGAAGGGAATAGTCCTTCACAGTGCGGGGAAATATGTTTTGAATCCCTGCTGTGGTTATTTATATTTGGTGTGTCGATTGGGATTGCCTTGGAAGGAGATACCTTTGGGTAGCCAAAAGATTCTTCTTTTTGATAATGTGTTCAGTTAGGGGTGATTGTATTTTGTAGAAATGGTTTGATCTAGTTTTTCCTTGTCTTTTTTTCTCTTCTGTTGCTTTTTAGGTCCCTTTGGCCTTGTTTGGAGGTTCAGGAAACTATGCTTCTGCTTTGTACATTGCATCTGTGAAAGCTAATGCAATCGAAAAGGTTGAGTCTGAGATTCTGCAATTTGTTGAGGCAATAAAGGGCAGTTCCAAATTTTCACAGTTTATAAAGGATTTGTCTGTGAAAAAGGATGTTAGAGTGAAAGTCATCGAGGAGATTTGTGGAGAAGCTAAGTTTTCAGACGTGACAAAGAACTTCCTTGGTAAGATAAGCCTTCAATACTCTAGTTGGTATGGCAGTTGTGAATTTCCTTCTGACTTTAGAGCATTAATCCTGAAAGAAGTAATAGTTTTTTCTCTCCTGTTCTTCTATATATCTATATTGGACATATTATGCGAGTGTAAGCTAATTTTTTTGTACTATTATTACATTAGTAATCATTCTCATTTTACTGTGGCAGCTATCTCAGCTTATTGTTAAGCACTCACTTCTTTCAGTGGATTTTATATTTGCATCTTCTTTTTACTTCCCTTGATTGGAAATTTTACTTAAAATATAGCTCCTGATTACCCAATTGTCTCCAATGTTGATTCCAGTCATATGAAACTTACTGTTAATTGACAGCATAAGTGTGAATCACCAGAATTCAGTGCTCTCTTTCTAGTTAGCTTTGTCTGCGTGAGTTATAAAACATTGAAACACATGTTCTAGTTTTTTAAGTACTAATATATAATTAATGTCTTTAATCTACAATAATATTAGAATAATAATAATAATAATATATAAAGGGAGGTGCCTCTATTTTGTTTCCTTATTTTGTCAAAGACTATTTTTACCCTCCAACTATTCTTAAAATATCAAGTACTTTCTCAAGAGCCATGTTCTTAGGCAGCCTTGGCACTCGAAGCCAAGTATTTGAACATTTTCACATACTTAGCCACCAAGTGTTCTTGTAAATGCTGCTAGATGCTTATGCATGTTCTGTGTGTTGAAATATTTTAAATCCACCAAGAGAGCCTCCCTTAGTTTTTACCATGGAAGCTCAGGATTGGCATTCCACAGTTCACTTCATGACCTTCCATTGACACATTGGCCAATGTGGCCTTTAGTTTAGTTGAAGGTGGGTTTTGTGAACTTAGTTTCAGCGTACTATCCATGCGGGCATTCCGTAAAATGAAGGCAATTTCACTTCTTTACTTTCTGATTGTCATCCATGCCATCGAACTAAGTTCCTGATGTAATTAGGATTGATACTAACTAACTGCAATATTCCCTGAGCTGTCACATCACCACTTTATTTCAGTATAGAATTTTGGGTTCTTCCAATGCTTGGATAATCTAGCCTCGGTCTCTTGGACTGCATCATTTTGCAATGCTGTTACAGAAAATTCCAACTTTTGAAATTTAGTTTCTAGAGCTGAAAGCTTGGCTTCCATAGCATATCCTTTGTACACCATGGTATCTGGCAGATTGGACCAATAATAATATACCAAGGAGAGAAACATCTGTAATTTTGTATTACTGACAGATGGAATTGGGGAGGATTACTGCAAGACTATAACCTCCCCTCACAGAGCAAGTGCTTCAGAGAATAAATACTCTGCTCAAACCCTTAGCTGAAAAAGTATAAAACAACAGGAACGCCCAGATATCCCCTCACCCGCATTAACCCTTATAAAACTGTGACCCTTTTTGGGTAATGGCAATCACGCCAAAACATTAAGGAAAAATAAAAGAATTTAGTCACGTGCTCCTTTCTTAATTCACATTGTATTGCTCCTAGTATAGATGCTAAACTTATGTCACTACCTTGATGCTCGAGCTGGACCTATTCTACGTAGCTGACTTTATGCTAATTATATGAGTTTGGCCATCTTGAATAATACTTTTTGGGAATGTTACACAAAAATAAAAGGTGTGAAGTATGACAATCTCTCTCTCTCTATGACATCCAGTACTGTCAAAATATTGTGTCAACTTGTTTGATGATACACGATTTTCCTCCTGTCAGTGTCAAGATGGGTGGCAGACATATGTGAAATGATCAGGACAGTTCCTCCAAGGTGGCAGACATATCATTGAAGTGGTGTGCAAAAATAGCCCAATTTTTGCATGTTTTGTGGCCTAATGTCTCTGCACAACCCTTTCCCATGTAATAATTGTTTCTCTGCCTCTGGGCACTAGTTCCCCTCTCTTATCTCTTGTGCCCAACCCTTCCTATCTCTTTTTTATTTAGCTCACAACACTTTCTTTCCTCTCTGATTTCTGTTGCTGCTTCACGTTCTGATCTCTGAGTCTCTTTTCTTCTCTGGTTGTGTTGTGGCTGTGTTAACAGGGTTCTTGCATGTATCAGTATTTAAATAGAAGATAGATAGATGTGGTGAAACAACGGAAATTGAACCTGTGCATGGTGGATTCACCATCCACTGCCTTGATCAATTTGGTTACATCCACCTTTATACTTTGCAAAAATGATCTCTGTCTCAATTTCTTAATAAATCATAAAATAAATAAAAAATGTATGCATAAATCTAAACAATAGACTACTAATTAGATAAAAAAGGAGCAATATTGAAAAAGTTGTTGCATTTTGGTTGAAACATAAAATTTGTATTATAATAATGTTAGACTTCAAGGTTACATGCCATGGTATTTGTTGGAACTCATGTCTTGGGAGACTTTGGGAGACTGATAGTTACTTTGGTGCCACTTCTTTAGCACTTCAAACCGTCTCATTAATCTTGAACTAATTAGATGCTAGCTACATTTTTTTTATACTATGGTTCATTGATTATTATTTTTTGGTTGTGAAGTTATTGTTGCTGAGAATGGACGGCTTAAAAACATAGACACCATTGCAAAGAGGTTTACGGAGTTGGCAATGGCATACAAGGGAGAGGTGAAAGCGACTGTGACCACTGTTGTTGTAAGTAGTGTTATACCTTTTAGAGTATGTTTACGTAGTCAAATTTTAGCATGTTAATATCCAATTCTAAAGAAGAGTTAGTATATTAGCATGCTTTACACCTACAGATAATTGGTGTTTTATTGCTTATTAGTTCCGGCTGTAGACTGTCTAAATGCTCATATACTAGTATCTGTAGTTTGGTATGTTGGTGTTTTGTGAAATTATATTAACATTGGCTTTTGGATGCTTAGTTGGATATGTGATATGATGTTATGTCGCTGAACAACAGTGTTTATTCCCTGACCTAACTATATTTTTATGCCAGGCTCTTCCCCCTGAAGAGGAAAAGGCTTTGAAGGAGACTCTTCAAGAAATAATAGGTTCTGGAGCAAAGGTTCATCTTGAACAGAAGGTACTAGTGTGAAATTTTTTCCACCTGAGATTATGTGTGTGCGTCTCCTGAGTTAAAGTTGTTAATTTGGGATTTTTTTCCCCTTTTTTTTTTCAGATTGATCCAAGCATACTTGGTGGTCTTGTGCTGGAATTTAGCCAGAAGGTCTTTGACATGTCTATTAAGACTAGGGCACAACAGATGGAGAGGATCCTCCGAGAACCCGTATCCATTGCCAATATCTAAAAGACAACATTTTGTGTGTTGTCATGGTTTAACTTACATTCTTGTTCATTATAAATTGTGTGGGTACAGAATTTTATGGGATGGAATGCCATCATTTTGCAAATAAAAGCTACCTCTTTCCAACTTCTTGTTATGCTTTGTTGCCATCTCAGTGTATCTGAATATATTTTGATTTGGAATTTTGAAGAGGTTTTAGTTAGTGGGTGTTGTCTGTCATGATCCGGATACGTAGTAACGATGCATCCTAATGCAAAGCAAAGGAAGTTAAGTCTGTATGTAGGCGTTGGATGGGTATTATTAATCAGTATCAGACTAACAGCTACTTTTTTTCTATTGTAAGATTTCATGATTTTAGTTTTGCAGACATTATGTACAAAAGTTCGTAGGGTTCTATAATTTTAATTAACGACGATTATTATTCACTCCGAATTTATAAATCGATATAGAGAAGTTGAATTCCTAGATTTACAGGGAGCATGATAGGTTTGAAGTGTTGTTTTCTGGGTTGGGTACTACCGTTAAAAGAAAAGCTACCTGTAATGTTTAAATTTTTTTCAATTTACTTCTTTCTACAGGGTATTAAGCTTGTATTTCGATCGGAGAAGTTTAGGATTTGGATTTGTAAGATCTTTTTATCGAAATATGTAGAGATAAACTAAAATTTAATAATCAGAAAAATAAAATAAAAATATTTTGATTTTAAAAGTAATTTTCTTTCATACTAAATTCAGAAGGAAAAGTTATCATGAAATCTTAGAAATAACATAAATTTATAAAATAAAGATGTTATGCTCTGACACCGTATCTAATTTTAGGAGAGCAATCAGCCATTTTAGTTACAGCCAGATGATTAGATAGTAATAATAGTTTCACAGGAGACTCTATTCACGGCTTAACCAAACTGATTGCTGAATAAAGAGAAATACTTAAATATTTATATAGAAAAAGAAACTGCAGAGACAGAGCTCTGATTACAAATGGGTTCGACGTGAACAGTTTAATCAGTTGGATTCCAAACCAGATAAATGACCGAATGGAGTTCGATGTTGAACCAAAAGAACAAGCATATTTTAACCATCGCAGGCTCGAACCAATGACCCTGAAATAAGAGTAGAGTTTGCTACAAGATATCACAGCCAGTCTATCAATTTAATTAGTTGAATGCAAAATTTAAGTTTTATATAAGTATTGTAAATGCAAAACACACTTTTCCTTAAATTTCTAAATGCACTGGAAGCTAAAAAAAAGTTCAAAATCTAATTAAAATAAACTATTAGCTTCTCATTTTTTTCCCTAAAAAAGTTACAGTTATTATTGTTATCGAGAGTATGTTGGGATACAAAGTCGAAAGTGTTACTAAAAGCTTTTATTCGAAAATAAGACTATTTGTACAAGAGAAAAATGTTAAAAGCACTTCAAATTTATATCCAACCAAGCCCTAAGGCTCGAGCATTCGACATCTAACCTTTCTAATTTTCATTTGATCATATAGATATTTCTTTCACCAAGCTATGTAAGTCAGACCATGTTATAATTTGTACCTGTTCTGTTCATTGTTTACCATTCATATACCTGGTTTACAACATTACAAAATAATAGAAGCATATTTGCATATGATATGTAACTATAAAACCAAAGGAGTACACCATTCAAAACTCCCTTCTTCTGGTAATTTTTTCTACTGTTGAACTAGACATAAAGTGGACTCTCTCCGAGTCAAAGCCAGGTAAAAGAAAACCTTGTGCCAGATATAATAACCAATTTTACCATTCAGCATCATGTAACTATATACCCAAAAAACTGTAAGAGCATTCCCGAGGCAAGTTATCAAAAGCTATCATGTAGGGTTATCTCTTACCTGCAAGAAAGGGCATTTCAAAATGTAACAATTATCAGTATGTAATCGTTTTTTTCTTTCCATTTTCAAAATTAATCACTAATCACGCTGAAAATTTGCTGCCAAAGTGTTCAACTATGTCTAAAAAAGTAGCAATTTTTTAAAATGCACATCTTCCATGAAAAAAATAAAGTTTAGACAAGTTATTCAGTTTTGCAATAGTTTGTTTACATAATAAGTGAAATTTATTTTTAAACAAGGACACGATGTATAAAACATTGCATTATCCCCCAATGCCACAGGCCTAAAGTAAGAGTAGGCTTGTATCCGAGTGAAGGGGAAAAATGCTCGAACCAATTAACTATGGTCAGGTAAAATTGGGTAGGTTTCTCAATAATATAAACTAAGCTTGAAACAAACCAATCAAATTTAGGTCAGGATATGATATTGGTTATGTATGTATATATGTATATGTTTTCTAAAATTTTAACATAGAAAATTAGATTATAAAATAAGGAGATTTCAGATTGTGTATACAAGTATTTAAATTTTTTTAAATATTATTCATAGAAGAAAAAAATGCAGTTCCAGACAGGTTGAACTCGACTGGTTCGACTGTATGAGTATGACCTTAATGATGTTTGGTTACATTCTTGTAGACCTGATTTAACCAGTTTATCCAAACCGAAGGGGGTGTTTTGGTTAGGGTTCATCAATCTATCCGGATTCTTGATGACCCCATAGAACTTGCAATGAAATATTTCAACACAGAACTACTGTAATGATCGAAACTAACCTTTAATAGCTAATACTTGATGTCCCAAAGCAAAGAGGAATTTTTGGTATCAATCGCATATTTAAGTTCAGGTGACACCCTCCCAGACATTCTATGTGATAACAATCTTGACCTCAAAACAGCCAGCAACTCCTTATGACGTGATTGCTTTCTCTTGAGTACTTGTATGTAAGCATGGAATCCAAGCCATTCCACTTCTTCCTTCTCCAACTCGAGAATCGGCTGCACATCTGAATTAAGACTCATGGAGCACATCATTTTCTTTATCAGCAGATGCATATATCTGAAAGTTGATCATGAAAGAAAATTGATTAATGGTTGTACTTTATAGAGTTGAAGTATTCAGAAAGAAATACATAATCATTTGATTGAGAACTCGTGCAGAGCATTAGTTTGATGAGAAATAATAGGTTAGACACTTCAGAAAGAAAACTACATAATACGTTCTATTGATTATGAAAAGTAAAAAAGATAAAAGTTCAGGGTGCTGACTAAAGTATTTCCAGAGAGTTAAGCTAAATAAGTTTCCTAACTGACTAGTAGTAGTAAGATCCAGCTGTCACTAATAGACTGGTTAAGATCCATCTGTCAACTAACGACGTATAATTACACAAACTTAAAGAAAAACATACAGTATAAACATGTGTATGTTAGGTGCTAATACATCCGAGAAAGTAGACTCTAATTAGAAAAGTCAATCAAATCAATGAGAAAAGGCAGTCTTAATATCATCTCAAAGGTAAGATCATCATATTACATTCATACCTGAAAGATATCTGAATAATGTTTGAACAATATCTTTTGTGAAGTTTGCAGATGAATGATAGATCCCGAATATAACAGTGAAACTTCATTGCACATAACAAAAATATTTGAAAAATATTTAATCTGACAACAGCTGCTGAATTTATATTTGAATCAAAGAATATGGGGTGGCATTTAGGTCTTAGAAAGAGACGCAGCTTCTCCTTAAGACTAATGCCTGGTTTACCTTGCCAGCGAACAGTAAGTGTCGAGCTCAAATGGTTACCCAAGTACCTGTTAGGCACAAGGAACTACTTATTTCAAGGAAAGAACCAAAAGATATTTCACATCATAAATAATAAACATCCTGAACACATTTCAGTAGAAATTGAGCATCTTACAAGAGACGGGATAATCTTAGACTTCTCCAATTATAAAATTAACCCCTCCCCAAAAATCCTATTTCTGACAACAGATCAACAGATTATCAATTACAATTCAGTCATGCAAAAGTCTTTGCCTGTGAAATTCTTACCGAAATAATTCACTAAATATCCTTACTTCACATCTGAAACTCCATAACAGGAAACTAACTGATTAAAACCTAAGATTTCAGTTTAATAAGTGTAGAAACATTTCTTAACCACAAGTAAACTTAGACAAACAAGTATGTTATGCTTACAAAGTTATTTTACTAATCCGGTTAAAAACTACAGATGGTAAAACAGATGTTTGGAGTCAACTTATGTTTTGTTTTTAATTTTAAAGACTCACTAGAGGATTACCTCAATAACTTATCAGTGAACTGTTTTCTTTTGTTTATCCCGATCTAACAAGGTATCCTCTCAACCATTCGGTAATCTTCATTCACAGTACCATGGAATTCAAATAACCAAGTCCCTAAACCACTAAAGTGTTAAACTAAACGCCGTTAACTGAAATAAAAAAAGATGTATATAATAATTTGCTACATGTCTTCCATCAACTGAAAAATGACTTTGGTATCTGTTTATTTAATCTTGTAATAGAACTCAAACAATCTTATCAAACTTTGAAACTCCACACTCAAACATTAATGATCAATAAACATAGAAGATGTCTATCTATCAAAAATGCTAATTATGACAATCAGATCTATCAAAATGCTTATAAAGAATATTAACTTAGTGTAGTCAGCCTGAATTTCCATAGTGGAGCAATTGATAAGAAGACCACTCCATCTAAGAAATGAAGTAGCAGCATCTTCACCCACATAAACCCTGTTCAATGAGGAACCTGATAGCTGTTCTACATCAAAGTTCGCACCAAACTTTTTCCCATTCATGTAGCAATTGTAACCACGAAACCCTCTTTGTAGCCTGGAGAAAAAACTATCTGCCTGCTTTCTAGAGGTTGATATGAAAAGGAAATCATCAATAAATCGCATCAGCATGTAAGAGGAAGATGAGACTTTATCATCACAGTTGGTTTGACCATCATTGTTCTCCTTGCAGCTACCAGATTCAAGAGTCTTTTCAAGAAATGGAAATATTACATGTTTCTCCAAATGTCCATAATATATGGAACAAAGCAAAGATGACAAAATTCCTCCCTGGGGAATACCAACATCTTGCAAGTAAAATTTTCCATCAAACTGCAACACATTGCGCTTCACATGCTCCGTAAGATATGAAAACAGAAGTTTCTTTTTCACAAGCTTACATCGTTCCTGATATAATATACAAGTTTAAAAAGAGCATAGTAAAGGAATCTTTTAAGTAAAACTTATTGGACATAAATAATCATATACTTTGAGAATTTACCACAATTTCTTTGAAAGTAAAGCAAAAACTAAGACATGAGTAATCTTAGTGCCTTTCTCAGCTAAAATATGGGTGTACAGACAATATGGGACAAAAAGACAGCCTAAATTAATATACATCTCTAATACCCAGTCCACATGCTAATTAATCATATATAGGAGGAAGAGAAAGATCATATTTATACATTTATGCTTGAATGTGTAAACTTGTGACAAAAAATTAAACAGAATCGATGATGACGTGACTTGCAGTATACACACCCTGTTGACTTTCTCCGATGAAAAATAATACCTGGTTAACAAAGACAGAATGCCGGGAATGAAAGGATGTAAATGAAGTGAATCGTGTGTGACCATTGTTGCTTGTTTCATCCAACATTGTAAATTGCTTTTGAACCCACAGAGACTTCTTTGTGCAAACAACTTGATCATACTGCTTAAGAAAATATTCATCCTTCAGTAGAACATTTTTAACTATGCCAAGAAGGTTGTTCTGATCAATAGAATCAAATGCTTGTAACACATCAGATGTAACAATGAATAAATTAGGCATAGTTCCTGTTTTTTTCTTTTGGCCAACCAAAAATGGGCATAGCTTTTTGTAGACATCATTGTAGTCAAACACCGAAGAACCTAGCTTGTCAGACTTCTCGAACAAAATTCCTTTTAGAATAGTATGGGCATCACGAAGAACAGAATTTACAGATGGATAACGTTTATGATTGATTTTCTGGTGGTTTACCTTCCCTTGGGTTCCACAATTCCAAACTCCCATAGTGGACAAAGGCAATGGCATCGTTGAAGAACCTTTCAGATTTGCCACCATCCTTACTCCATTTTCTTTTGGTTGAAGTCTAAGTTTTGAAAAACCAAATGGTCTACCTCTAAGAATATTATGTACAGCTACATCATCCAGGTAACTGTATCTCCGGTCTCCAAAGCAAGCAACAGTGTTAGCAGCCAACTTTTCCCAAACTGGTTTTGGATAATAGTAAATATCTTGTTTCCCTTTCTCACTTTCAGTAACATAAAAGTTTGCTTGCAGCAAAGGTACAACCAGACAAGAGAAATACCAGAAGATCCACTTCTCCAATAGCTTGCGCTTGACAACATGCACAGCATCATTCCTATTCTTGAATTCTTTCTGAAAGAATTCATTTTGCCCATGTATATACTTTAGAACACGGGCATTTTGACTATTTAAGAAATATTTATTTGATAAGAAAGGAAACAATGATATTTTAAGTTTGTGCATGCATAGCTTTAAAGGGAATTTCTCAAATCTTCGTAGGTGTACAAACTTTGAAATATTTCTCCTCATTATTCTCCAAGCAGGAGGAGTACCTAATAGTTCCGAAGGAAGTAAACTCCTAGAAACAGCCCATATGAAAGATACAACTTGACTTTTTGAGCAGTATGACTTAAATGCATCAGATTGTGAAGATATTGCTTCCAAAGTATCCACACAGTCTTTAGTACCAAACTCCTGATATTTCTTGTGCAAATTTGTCTCTGATTCATTGTCCTGCAGTAAAAATTTAGTTTCAAAGGTATACAATATTTCTATGAATATGGAAAAGTAAGAGTATCATAACTATTAGGAAAAAGCTACAAACTTGCAAGTACTATGGAGATACTATACGTGAATCTTCAACTTGAACAGAAAATGCACCCATGCACATCAACTGAGAATTCTAGGGAAAGTTATGCATAACCTCACCAAGGAAGTGGAAACTTCTTTAATCAACCGACTACCATTTTAGTATTCTAAAAGGGGAAAAAATACAACCTTAAGTCCGGAACATGATCTTCTACTTGTATTTTTATCCAATGACGAAAAAACACAATGCTTATTCAAGAGTTTTGTATGCTGGCAACACCTTGTCCTACGAATGAGATGCTTAAACCACTTAACAAGAGAGTGATACCTGCAGAAAGAGCACCAAATTTTTTTTAAATGATTACAACTTAAATTAGATAATTCACACCAATTTTCAAAGAGTAAAAATATAATTAAGCACTTTTTTATATTAAGTAAACTCTTGCAAGTTTACAAGAGTCTACATAAACTCCTCAAGTTTTACATACATTCTAGAGTTTGACAACCTTTCCCATAACAATTGAACCAAACAAAAAGTTAAAAAGTCTTCATTATTCCCTTGCCAAACGTTGGATTGCTCTCACTTGGGGCCTTCCCTTCATTGTGATTCAGCTATTTTACGCCCTTCAAGCTTCTCCTAACAAAGTGTACCCACTAGAGATAGCTCTGCCCATTGAGTCAATAATATAGAATGGTAAGGCCAAAAAGGTCATAAGAACTCAAAGACATCAATTGGGCCCAAGTAGGCTGCTGAATGGTTTGAGGTCCCCTCTTTAATTGCCATGAAAACACCCAAGATAGCAAAGTGTGGTAGCATTAACACTTTAAGAAGCCTTTGATAGAAACTTATCAGGAAAAATGTTGAATCTTGAAATTAAACCATCTTCTAAAACAGTTGTAGGAACGTTTTAAATCAGGTCTGCAGCATCTTGAAGTTCAAGTTCCAAAGCAGAAAGATAATTGGATAGCAGAATAAAACAAACTTCAAAGATATTATGAGAACAGATTACAGGGCAATAACACGGGACCTTATCCATGATTTAAAATTGAAAGTGTAATACCATTCAAATTTAAGAAAGTGTTGTAATAAAAAGGGCCTGCCTGAACTTACAGGCATTCAGAGTCAATGAGACATGAGTCATTCCTGTGCAAACAAGACGTTGGCTGAGCACTCACATTTACATCTGAGAAGCCAAAAATATTGCCAATGAGATGCTTTGAACAAGCCAAATTTGGCTTTAAGGAATATAAAATATCTGAAGATAATCAGTGAAGGAAATGCATACTATCTTTGAATTAGAAGGAGCAACACAATAAGGCTCTTATAACATTATTATAATAGGGTAAAATAATGTCTATAATACTAGGGTAAAATAATGTCTATAAGGAACTTGAAGAGCAAGTAATTGTGTACGAATTCATAAAACAGTTCACGTTTGAGCTGGTAAATATAGGAGCAATTCCATATAAAGTATTAAAGTAGTATCACTGATGAATGGAACCCAAAAAATCCAATTCCAGGAACAGACAAGTACAACATTGAAGGTCTTAGCTTTGGTGAATAGAGAGGATTTCTGGTAATTGAGTGTCTTGTACACATATGAGTACTCTTATTTATAATGAGAAGAGATATAGTAATAAAAAACAAAACAATAACTAATAATGAGAAATGTTTGCTAAGATATTTCCCTCTTTAATGTAACCAAATCATATCTCTAACATGGTGGATACTTTTCTTTGGAAGAACTGATTGAGAAGACTCCAGGCTATAGAAAATAGGTTGCCTTTGGATATGGGTCCTCTTAGGAACAGCTGGAAGAGATTGCAAGATTAAACAGCAAGAACATTGCAATGACATCTGCAGCTAAACAACGTTTAAAAAGCATGTAAATATAAGATAAACAATTATTGGAAGATAAGTTATACAAAATCAGCATTCAAATAGTAAATTACTGTTGGTGAAGATTGAAATAAACCCTGTGGTCCTCTTGTAACTCAGCATTAATATTTTTGGTAACGCAGTTACAACCTACCATCAACAACACTCACTCCTTCATTAACATATTCCAAAACTATAATCTGCATTATTCTGAAAAAAGGATTTACCGTAGAGTAAATAGAATCTGAAATGAAGATAAGTCCATCAACAGTTTTCATCAGGCTGGATAGCTTCCGTTGCTTTTTTGTGAGATTTTGCTTAGTGGATTTTAAAGGTTGCCTAGAGAATATGCGAAGAAAAATAGTAGGTCTTATGACTGAAGCAAATTCCTTTTCCCTTTTATGATGTTACTTTGTAACCTAAGGTATATTATTATGCTTCACTTCTATCTTGATGAACTTTTCTATTATGAAGAAAAAGTACCTTGTGTCTATGGTAGATAATGCTGACTTTCAGGGCATTTATTGCATGTTTCTCATTGTGATTAGTTACTTTTGCTCGTGGATTCCACCACGGTACAAACTGCTACAAGCCAGATTCTAGCTTTAGAGAATTAATACCACTTATTGATGCAAATGGTTATTGGAAGCAGACGATCTAAACTATTCCAGCACTTCATAAAAATATCACATGAAATATAATGGAAATAGATTAGATTATGTAGCAAACTAGGTGACTATTCTAGCACTTCATAAAAATATCACGTGATTCCATCAACAGTAAAAATCAAATATAATGGAAATAGATTAGATTACATTTCCTCCGGTTATAAATGAAACGGGCCAACTCAAGTACTCAACCACAAGGTTATCTAAATGAAGGATATTTCCCAAGTCTCATAAGGAGCACTATATTCATATTCCTAGTCAATGAGGAACATCTAACACCTACAATATCAAATTACAATGAAATGTCTTTAGAAGTTTAACTTACTCTAAATGTTGAATGGTTACAAAGAGTAAATAATTATTATCATTATTGCACCACTATGCACTGAATCCGAAAGAAGTAAAACAACATAAAGATTTCCTTATCCTTAATTCTTATCAATCAATACAATAATAAAAATCATTACACCAAAAAGTATCAATATTTTGCATTGATGCAGTAAAAAAAGTGTGGAGTACATGAAGAATACAAGTTTTATACAGAAATGAATCAAATACATAACAAAATTTCAGGACAAATGTTTGTAAGCGGCATTCTATAATATTTGATCGAAACAATCAATCACCTTTGCATGATAACTTAAGCTGCTGGTGTTTGGCGGACGCAGGGTATCTGAACCAGTGGGAAGTATATTGCAATGAATATCTAGACTATTTTCTTCAAGGGTTAACTGCTTTTGCATTTTGGAACGGCGCCGCTGCCAGCTAAATGGCCTACAACGCTTTCCAAGCCTAGGTGTAACACAATTTGAACCTTGTTTTCCTTCAGACTCCAACTTCCTTATAACAGTTTCAGTTCTTGTCGACTTAGGAACTTCAGATACACTGACATCACAATTCCTGCTCCCATGATGCCTGATCGGTTGCATTGAAGACTTATTAGTTACGCCAAGGTTACTTGAAAAGCCCAGAGTATCATTGATACTATAAGAAATATCACACTTTCGTTTCTCTACTGGTAGATCATCAGCATCAGCTCTCTTCCTCTTCTTCTCGCCTGTTGCAAATAAAACCCAACATTGCAACATCTTAGATTCCCAATATATCACGTTTCTCTAACTAATGATTTAAGTTGTCAGGAAAGAAACGATAACCATAAATTGGTTCAAAAACATCAACAGTTCATTGATTTCAGACCGATTTCTCAAATGTGGAAATTTACATTAAAATCTTCTAAGAATTTCAATGACTAGACCAGTAATTTTAAGATCATAGAATCAAATACTAATCAACAGTCTGCCATTGTATAGAAGTCTGAATCAATAACAAAACCTTTATGCTTTAAGAAATACGGTGGATTTAAGGGTTAGGATCCATTTATATCAGGTGTAATGTAGGTAAGAAGACTTACACCAAAGCCCAATCTTTAATTTTATCAAATATGATGATTCAGATAGTTCACAGATGTTGAAAATTTGATCAGAGAAGATTTTACAACCATATCCATGAACTGATCTAAACCATCAGATATGATAAATTAATTGTTGGGATTTGGTGTAAGTCTTACACCTGGTGTAAGCGGGTCCTAATTGTGGATTTAAACATGCTAAACGCATATATATATATATATATATATATATATATATATATATATATATATATATA